>BNJV01002799.1_pt1 | contig 133544 bp, 202 predicted proteins | sample 8540591 | NCBI WGS metagenome assembly BNJV01 (sample SAMD00202457, study PRJDB9452) | human saliva metagenome | host: Homo sapiens | reverse complement strand
AGACATTTACGTAAATGTTAGAAGGTTAAGATGCAAAAAGACTTAAAGAAATAAATAATTAAACAAAAATATACCTTCAATTCCATATTTGAGATTGAAGGCATAATGATATTTTTAATTTATCAATTTAAAATGTAAAAACTTATGTTTATAAATCAATTACTGAATATAGTCAAAAGTTTCAAAGTCAAATTTCTGTCTCGCTTCCATAAAAATACACTTTAAATATTGTTCCTTTTGAGAATTTATAATAAGTCTGTTCAACAAGTCCTAAAAATTAAATGTTTTTCCTGACTGAAGACTAACGCAATTTGCGAATCTTTTTGCCATCTTTTGTTATACCTCTTGAAGTTACCGACATTTTTCTACTGTTCTAAAGTTTTTGTGCTGCAAATTGTAAGCACTTCCTAATATTAGAATGCAAAAATAATTTTTCATAATAAATCAGCTCTTATCATTGTAATTTTTAGTTATTTCTGAAAATTTATAAATCTACCATATTACTCCCAGCCTTTCTGCAAGTTGTACATAATTTGCAGGAGGCATCCAGTATTTAATAATGTTTTTATTGAATACATCCAGTGCTTTTTTTCCTTTTTCACTCAGATAAACATCTATCATAATTCTGAACAGTTCATTCATCGGATGATTTCTACTACTTTCATAAACAAAGTCTCGATATTTTTGTATCGACATTTTTATATGCTTCAATTCCTTTTTGTGCATAATTTAATATTTCTGAATAATTATCAGGATAATTATGATAAACTAAAATCTGTCATAATACGGTATCCTTCCGGATAATCAGGAAATTTTCTATTAATTTTTGCGATATTCTTTTTAAAATTGATGTTATCAGGATTTTTACCGGTGAGTAAAGTATTAGAAGCATTTTTATAATCATCAATTTTTGCTGTTTTATTTCTTTATTTTTCCTCTTTTCACTGATTAAAAGTTTTCTATCATCATCATTTCCCGGCGTTCTTACAATTTCTCCTATGGTTTTATCCATTCCTTTTATTTTATAGCTGTCAAGTGAAAGAATATTTATAAACTCTATATTCTCATCATAAGGAATTTTCCATTTTTAAGCGGATAGAAGTACTCAAATTTTACAATCATTTCTTTTTCGATATATTTTGTGTCATCTAATTCATTTTTCAAAAAGAAGAGATTTCTGTTCTATTATTTCTAGCTGTGTAGATCTGCTTTTTCCTCTTACCAACGAATTAAAAGTCTTTGTTTTTATAAATTTAGACATTGTATAGTTTAAATCGGGATATTTTAATGAAACATTTACATAAGCCAGCTTTTATATCCCTTCCGTTTCCATTTTTTCTGCTTCGTTAGTTCAATTTTTATTTATTTTATAAGTAAGATATTTATAACTTTCTTGTGAAGTGCACAGATATTAAACCACTTAAATGATATTCACTAACTCTGTATCTTCATTTTTTTGCTGCATTGATATAATCTTCAAAAAGTCGATGCTACTGCCTTTTTATCATCATTTTCTCAGAACCTTCACTAATTCCACAGCTTGTTATAAACATAATTGCCAGTAAAATAAATGATATAAATCTTTTCATGATTCCTCCCTATTTAATAAGATATTTTTCCAGTTATGTTACTGAAGTACCATATATTATAGAGCCTTTTTAATAAAATAGTTAAACTATTGTTCAGTATTTTCTAAAGCAGAAGGCACATCTTTGGAAAAATGTCATTGAAATTCCTGTATCCTGATTATACTGCACTTTTCCATTTTTACAATACTTTCATCTGATTCCTTGCCATTTCTCACAAGAATGTATCTCCTCGTTGCCTTTACTTTGCATGTCATAAGTTCCTGCTTTTGTTATACAGTTCCCGTTAACTCACATTGTTAAGGCTTATATAGGCAATATTTCCTTTTATTTCAAAGTATGAATCAAAACATTCCTGACCTGCCACCTTACGGTCTGACCTTTTTGTAGTCAGCGTTTCCACATTATATTTTCCTGAAATACTGCTTTTGGGAAGCTTTCCCTTGCTTCACATCCCATACTCATTAAAAATCATTCCTGCCATCATAGCTAGATTTATATTTTTCATTTTTTCACCTCTGTCTGTATTTAACTATTCAAAATTCCATCAGCTATTTTCTTATCCTATTAAAAATAAATGTATATGTGCTTTACTCCATATAGTAAAAACGAATGTCATAATTGGTATAAAAGGTATAAAAAGAAGCATACTATGCATTATCTTCATTTTAAAAAGCCTAAATTTTACTTTTTGGAATCTGCTTTTTCTGAATTATGTCTATCATATTGTCCACAATTTCTGAGGATTCTGCTATTTTCTATCATTATATCTGTTTGCGAAGATCCTCCTTTTAAGTTTTTCTCAGGCACAAAACAGATTTCCTCCATCAAGAAGATAGATGAGATTTGAGATCTGATTATTCGAGTGCCAAATAGAGGAAATAACTCAGTACCCTAGTTATAGCCTTTAATATCCAGTAATTTTCCATTTAAATAAAAATCTTCATTTATTATCTCAAGCGTATCTTTTGTTTTCTTTTGATAATAATATTTGTTCCCGTATAGTTATACTTATTACAGCACAGCTAAGTAAAAGCAGTATTCCAATCTTTATTCCAGAAAACATTAATATTTCTGTTATGGTAAAGCAGATAATATTTAGAAGAACTGCTTTTTTCAGATTTTCAGGCACTTCATAAAAATACCGTTCCTGTTTCTGTTCTTTCACGGTAAAACTGTATCAGCTGCTAAAATTCCAAGTTTTATTTTCTTTAACCTCATCCCCATACCTTTGAATAATCTTATGTAAATTTTGATTTTCTATTTTTCATATCAAAAATAATTACTATACTTAAAAACTGCAAAATATATTAATGCAAAACTAAACTATATAGCATTTTAAACTCCCTGAATTAATAAGATATTCCTTGCAATGTTATATGAATCGTCACATCCACTTTTAAAATTGTTTTCAGTACTGTTTTATACAAAGATAATATTGTTATACACCATATATACTACCATTATTTTACTAAAATAAATACATATATGCTTTGCTTTTTGTACACAAGTATCACAATTGATATAAAAAGTAAAAAGAAGTATGCTCTGCATTTTTCATTTTAAAAAGTCTGAATTTTACTTTTGGAATTTGTTTTTCTTTGATTACATCAATAATATCATCTATAATTTTGAAATTCTGTCATCTTCTACTATTATGTCTATTCGAGATCTTTTTAACTGTCTTTTCAGGTATAAAACAGATTTCTTTTTGCCATCAAGAAGATAAATATGGATTTAAGTCTGATTATTCGGCTAAAACAGGGAAATAATTCAGTCATGTTATAGCCCCTTAATATCCAATAATTTTTCATTTAAATAAAAAGTCTTCATTTATTATTTTAGTATGTCTTTAAATAATAATATTTATATCCGTATATCATACTTATTAGCACATACTATTAAAAGCAATATTCCAATTTTTATTCCCAGAAAATATTAATATTAGCATTATGGCAAAAGCAAATAAGATTTAGAACAACTGCTCAAATCCTTCGGCACTTCATAAAATACTCTTCCTGTTTCTGTTCTTTCATGGCAACTCATCAGCTGATAAAATTCCAAGTTTTATCTAATTTCTATTTTCCTGCTTTTTGATTAATTTACGAAGATCTGTTTTTATTTGTTTCACACCAAAACAATTAATATAACAGCAACTGAAAGATACACTAATCGCAATAATTGAATTCATTTCAGTCCCTCCGTATTAATAAGATATTCCTTGAGATGTTATACGGACTCTACTGGCTATCCACTTTTAAAAATAGCTTCAAGTATTTGTTTTCCTGCCTCCTTAATTGAGCTGTAGTCTGTGAATTAGGATTGCTCTGATTTAAGGACTGTCCCACAGCCAAAGTCATTCCAACCATAACCATCTGGTCATACATACTTTTTTTCTCCCTGTTGCTCATTCCGTCAAAAATCCGCTGTTTTCAAGATGAGCCTTGAACTGATTTGCTATAGGTTTCACATAGTCGTCATTAAGACTTATATTGTTATATGCCATGTATGCTCCTGCTATTACAGCCGCCACTCCCGAAGACAGATCATTTGTCGGTATTCCTACAGAACGGGCTACTTGTGGAAAAGCTTCATACAGCTGTTTTAATGATGCCCTTACTTCTTTATGCTGACTTTTCGGATAACTTGCAACTAATGTTTCCAGTCCGTCAGTACTTCCGTCCTGTGTGAAAGTGAGCGATGACTTTCCATAGGAATTACCTTGTGAAGACGAAGTTATATTCAGAAGTTCCTGCATAATCCCATTTTTAAATGCATCGCTGTAATCAGCATAAGCCTGTCCTGAAATTCCAAATCCTAGTGTTAAAAACACTTAAAAGAAATATCATAAATTTTGTTTTCATAGCTTCTCCTCCTATAATTTTTACTTTTTACTGTTAATTTAAATTAGATAATATTTTCTTGTTTTTCCCTCATATTTTTACTGTTGGAAGATTTTAGGTTTCATTATCCTTTTTGGCATTTTCTAAAGCTATGTTATACAAAAGAGGATTATAGTTTTCTTTTAGAAATTTTTGATTAATTATAAAAGTTTCTACTGCTTTTTCATTATCTCCTGATAATCTGTGCTTTGTATCAGATCTTTTTCAATTATTTCTGAAAGTACATTATTTAATACTTTAATATCCTTGTATTCCACATAACTCTGTTTTTACCATGTTTTAAAAATACCTATTGCTTTTTCATAATATTCAGCACTTTTCCTTATATCATAAAAGAGAATATCTGCCATCACTCTGTAACCATAGGAATAATCAGGAGCATTTTTCAAAAAGATTTCCGTAATTTCTTTTTGCTTTTTTAAATTCATGGTTTTTGATAAAATGCCACTGTTACATAATTACGGTATTTCTCAAGATTTTTGCTGTCCTTTAAAAATTCCTCTTCCGCTTTTTATAACTTCTTCTGATGAAACTTCTTTCTGTTTTTCTATTTTAGGACTATCTATTTCTGAATATTTTCTTCAGTTTTGTTTTTATCACTCTGGTTTATATCAATATTATTACTTTTTGTTTTATTTTGTTCCTGTTCCTTATTGCAGCTAAAAACAATAAAAACTATCATAGCTATTATTAAAATTTTTCAATTTTATCACTTCCCCAATGGATATAGAATTTTTATGTTTTTATTTTCTTAACAGTTCTTCTTAAACTTTTTGCTTTGTAAATATTGGCTTGACTTAATTTCCATAATTCTTACCTATCAAAGAAATCAGATATATCATAAAAAGAAACATAAATCGCCACTATCGTTAAAAAGATGCAATGGATAAAAAGAAATAAAACATATATTTTGTAAATTTGTTATGAATACCTTGCTTTCCGTTATAAAGCCATATTATTGGCAGTGAAAAATATCGTAAATATCTGTGTTTTTATAAATATCTCATTTCCAAAAAAGTTAAACGGCAATTCAAGTCCAGGCATAATAAATACGTTTAGAAACACCATTAATACAGCCTGAAATATTATGTTTTTGTAATCTTTCCCCTGAAAAATAGAATATCAGAATAATTGCAATCCCATATCCTAAATAATCACTTCTTTGCAAAATGTGCAATTACGATGGTTAAAAATACTTATGGTAGCTTTTTACAAAAAAATTTTATTATTTTATTCAGATTTTCTGATTTTTCCGTTTTTCCAGTAAATTCATTCCACATAAGGCAATTCCGAAAAGTCCATAATACATTGTTATATGGATAAAATACCATTATTTCTCCTCTTAATGCCAGACTTGCAAAAAGATTGAACGGAATTTCCGAAATAGCCGCAAAAATAAAAGATACGAGTTAAATATTTTTTCTGTTTTTAGTCCTAAAAAAATCCTTCCACGAGCATAAAGGCAAAAATTGGAAAGGCAAGTCTTCCAAGCACATTTAGCCATATCTGATTAGGAAAAAATATATTCCACAGATGATCTGCCACCATAAATGTCATTGCCAGAATATGCAGTGTAAAAAGAATTTATCCCTTTAGAAAATATAACTTTTTTATCCATTTTCACTCCTATTCTATTATTTTAATAAGAAAGTCCTGATGCCGTTATTCTCACTTTGCTTGCACTTACTCCAAGAAGTCCCTCAAGCACCTTTTTACCAGCCTGTCTTAATTGAGCCGTAGTTTTTTTGCATTTGGACTTTTGCTGATTTTCGGACTGACTTACAGCCAAAGTCATCCCTATTATTACCATTTGATCATAAATATATATGACTGTCGCTCATTTTATCAAATTCAGAAACACTTTGCATAGCTTCTTTAAACTGATTTTGCAATAGGTTTCATATAACTGTCATTCAAACTGACATTGTTATAAGCCATATATGCTCCTGCTACAACAGCTGCCATTCCTGTTGATAAATCATTTGTAGGTATTCCTACAGAACGTGCTACTTGCGGGAATGAATCCTGTAATTTTTTCAATATAGGTTTCACTTGGGCTCTTTTATTTGAAGGATATTGAAGAACTAAATCATCTAATCCTTTTTGTATTTCCATCAGGTTTAAATGTTATTTTAGCTTTTTGTAGAAGTAACTGTCTTAGCACTTGTCGATGAAGATGTATTTTTATTCGATGATGTTGACATTAAATTATTATATTCGTCTTTTCCATACATTTCCTCATATCTTTCTCTATTCCTTTTTCCTGTTCTCTTGCATTTTTGAGCCCTTGATTAGCCATCCATTGTGCATTATAATCAATAAAAAGCGTGAGCCTGATTTGAAATTCCAAAACTTAATGCTACTGTTATTGTTAAAAATATTTTTTATTTGCTTTAACTTTTCATAATTTCTCCTCCTGAATTAAATTATATATTTTCATATTTTTGTTTTCTATTTTTACATTACCACTATATACTATGATAAAAATTTCTTATTTTTGTAATTATTTATTTTAATAAACAAGCCCTGATGCTGTTATTCTCACTTTGCTTGCATTTACTTTAAGAACCCCTCAGTACTTCTTTTTCCCGCTCTTCTTAATTGAGCGGTAACTTTTTGCATTTGGATTTTGTTGATTTTGAGACTGATTTACCGCCAAAGTCATCCCTATTATTACCATTTGATCATAAACATATTTTTATCACTATCGCTCATTTTATCAAATTCCGATACACTTTCCAATGCTTCCTTAAACTGTTTTTGCCATAGGTTTCATATAACTGTCATTTAAACTGACATTGTTATATGCCATATATGCTCCAGCTAATATAGCAACCATTCCTGAAGACAGGTCATTTGTAGGTATTCCACTGAACGTGCTACTTGAGGGAATGAATCATACATCTTTTCAGATATATTCTTGCTTCTCCCCGTTGTTTTGAAGGATATTTATTAACAAGATAATCAAGTCCTCTTGTACTTCCATCCGATTTAAAAAGTTATTTTGGCTGCCGGTTTTGGTTTAGACGATGTTTGGGATGAAGACGATTTACTTTTTACTGCTTCCTGTACTCTTTAGAGTTTGAACTCTTTTCAAGAATATCGTTGAGTACTCAGTAACTTGATTGTAATAATCAAATGTTCTTTTTAGGGTATCTTGTCTCTATTTGAAATCCAATATAATCAAAAATCATATCCTGCAAAATGCGTGTGCAGGCTGCGATACAAATACTCCCACTCCAATAACTGCTGTAACAAATAGTTTTTAAATTTATTTTTCATAATTTCTCCTTCCGAGTTAAATTATATATTTTTCATATTTTTGTCATTATCACTACATACTTTTATAAAATTTCTTATTTTTATAATTATTTATTTTAAAAAGAAAGTCCTGATGCCGTTATTCTCACTTTACTTGCACTTACTCCAAGAAGTCCCTCAAGCACCTGTTTACCTGCATTTCTTAACTGAGCGGTAACTTTTGCATTTGGATTTTTGCTGATTTTGGGACTGATTTACAGCTAAAGTCATTCCTATTATTACCAATTGATCGTAAATATTTTTTTATCACTGTTACTCATTTTATCAAAAGTCATCTACACCTTGAAGCACTGTTTTTAACTGATTTTGCATAGGTTTCATATAATCATCATTCAGACTTACATTGTTATATGCCATATATGCTCCTGCTATTGCAGCTGCCAGTCCTGAAGACAGGTCATTTGTAGGTATTCCCTACTGAACGTGCTACTTTATGGGGAAAGAATCCTGCATCTGTTTCAGGTATGTTCTCGCTTCTCCTCTCTGTTTTGACGGATAGTTATTAACAAAAATAATCAAGTCCTCTTGTATTTCCGTCCGATTTAAAAAGTAATATTTGCTTTTGTTGTTTTTGGGGCTGTAGTTGAAGTTGCGTGAACTTCCCGTTGTTTTTGTAGTTGTAGAATTTGATTTTTCTTTGAAGAATAATCTCCTTTTTCAATATGTTTTATTACTTGACTACTAAGTAAATAATTTCTTGTACTATTTATCACATCGTTTGTATAGTTATAAATGTTTGACGTATCATAATAAACGCCGTGCAGGCTGTGATAAAAATACTCCCATTCCGATAATTGCTGCAACAAATAGTTTTTCAAATTTATTTTTCATAATTATTCCTCCTAAAAATTTTTATTTTTATGATTTCTATTATTTGATTATACTGTATGTATTTTTAGATTAAAAGAACATTAGAGCTTTTACTTTTTGATTTATTTTTGATGTTTTTGAATACAAGATTACTTTTCAGGAACCCCAATATAAAGAGTTTGCTCATTATCCATAAGCTGCTATTACATCAGCGTTGCTCAAATCATATAAAAATCTTTATCACTGTCGCCAGTCTCACTCTCTTTTTCAGCAGATTGTTCAAATTATCTATTTCAAAAGAAATCCTGTGATTTTTAAGAAATATTTTCCGAATATTTTTCCATTTTTTCCTGTTATGACAACATTTCCTTTATCAAGTTTTATCTGAAATTTTTATTGTTTTTAAGTTCAAGCCCTGCAATATTCACAAGTGTCCATTCATTAGCCATTATCTCAAAAATCTTCAATATTACTAAAAATGAAAAATCTGTCTTTATATTTTTCTTTAGAATATTTTTCCGTATTATTTAACATAAAGCCGTCCCCTTTTTCAAAGCTGTTTTTCAAAAATCGGGAATATCCTTTCTGTATGATGAGATATACAGTTTCATAATTTTTGTTATCCACATAGACAGGATAATAGCCGTAATCAGAATTTCCTAATGACAGCATAGGCGAAAGGATCTGCTTTTAACTATTCCATTTTTGAGATTCTGCACCATAATATCATTGTCCTTATATTCAGTCGCTTTGAAAATAGTATAAGTGGGAGAATGCTCCATTTTTCCCTGGCAAATTCCCTGTCAATCTATTGGATAACACCTACTTCAATATATATCCCCTGTCTATTATGCTCTTTTTGAAGGTTTTCCACAGGAAATAAATATTATTCCAAAAAGTAGAAAAATTATAAATCCTGTCAATTTTTAATTTTATCATGCTGTTTTCTCCTTCCTATCAATAAATTTAGCACAGGCTCTACAAGAAATACTTTACATCCAATAAAACCATGGCAAAATAAGCATAATAAGTTGGTAAAAATTCTTCATCTCCTGCTGATGAAACTAAATATTTATATGATATTAAAGATATTAGTATTTTTAATATTACACCAATTATTGTTAAAATTATCAAAAGCCTCCTATTCCTGCTTTTGCATAAAAATATGATAAAAATATGTTAAGTAAAATCAATGTAAGATAATCCCAGTCTCCACTCATTTTCAAATTACTTAAAACCGATACTAACTAATACAGATAGAAAAATAGTACACTAGAATATTAAAACAGAGCAGATGAATAAAATACGAGCTCCAAAAATATCATCCTCCTATTCAAAACACAAATTAATCAGTTATTTTCAATTTTATGATATGTAATACGATTAAAAATAAAATGAGAGCTTTTACTTTACTTTTTCTCTTTCCATAGATATAAAACCAGGCTGGTGAGAAAATATAATTGAAGGCAGTAATGACATAGTATAATTCTCTTTTCCAGTATGCCCTATTACTTACTACCAAGTATATAATTTCTTGTACTGTTTATCAGATTGTTTGTATAGTTAACATTGTCCGACGCATCATAATAAAATGCTTTTGCAGGCTGTGATACAAATATTCCCGTCTGATAATTACTGCAACAAATAGTCAAGTTTACTTTCATAATCTTTTACCCCTTGTAAAGTTATAATTTCTTTGTGATATGTAATTCTAATTAAAAATAAAATGAGAGTTTCTACTTCACTTTTTCCTTTCATAGATATAAAACCAGGCTGCAAGAAATATAATTGAAGGCAGTAATGACATATTGCCGTTTGTTTTATTGCTATTATTAAAAATGTTATGATTATCAAAAGTTTGCTGTAAAAAGATTTTTCCCATAACGTATCAGCTTGGCAAATTTAGTAGGATCCATATAATAATCATACCCCATAAATGCATGTGACTGTTGTGATATAAAAATTCCTGCTCCAATAATTGCTATAGCAAATAATTTTTAAATTTAATTTCATAGTTCTTTCCTCCTAAAATCTGATTTTTACATTTTTCCTCTTTTAATAAAACTTATTACAAAAACCTATTCCCACAGCCAAAAGAGGAGTATTTTTATTAAAAATTCCAATAGAAAGAGCATATATTCCACCCAGGCAAATTGACAAATCCATATTCTTCTATCTTTTATCAATTTTCGCTTCCATTTCTTTTACCGTCAAAAACCATATTATCAACCTTTTCTGCCATTTTCTTTTTTATTTTCCCAAAGTATCTCGTCATCTTTTTGTTGCAAATCTCCAGCCACTTTTCAAAAAGCATATTAATATAAATCCTATTGTATAAAAAACTAAATACCACCAATATCAAAAGCATTAGTAAAAGGCAACATCATATGGGATATAACCATTATTGTCAAAAAGCTTATCCAGCCGGTATTCCAGTCTTTTCCTATAAAACGGAACAAAGAAACCGAAAAAGAAAGTTACCAGGAAAATCCAATTTTTCACTATCTTTATCTCCTCTTCTTTGCTCAATGTTATCTCTTTCTTGAAGTACCCATTTCTATTATTCATTTCCATATCTAAAATCCTCCCATCATGTTATATATAGAATTTAAAAATCTTATTTCACTTTAACAATATGCTTTTTAGATTAAAGGAATATTAGAAGGAAAAATTATTTTTATTTTTGAATAACAAGATTTGTAATTTTCTGAATGTGAAATGCAATAAAAATGTTTAACAAGATTATATGAAAGAAATGAGAAAAAATTAAATACAGGGATTTACGAAAATGAATAATCCCTGCAAAAATAAAATTAATAGACTACTTTCAATCCTTCTTCCTCCAGTTCCTGCTGTTATTTCCAGAAACTGAACATTTATCATATAGAGAATTTGGAAAAGCTCATCATTTGTGCTGATTGAATTATCTATGAAAATCTGATAAATAGCATATCCTGAAATGCAAAGTGCCTATTTGTTGTCGGAAGCTCCAGTAAACTAATAATCTCCTTCTTCTCTGTTTTATCGTCTGTTTTGTAAGATACTCGACTGCATAGTCTAGTTGCTATGTAACGGTACATATCGCCATCATATTTACACCTCATTTGAAATACGACAAGCTCTTTTTTCTTTTTAATGTTTTAACGATTTCAGGATTTGCTACATCAGCCGGTACTTCCTCATCTTTTATATTTTTCCGTATCTTCGTAAATTAATCTTGCTTTATTGTTTGTTTTTAACTCTTTAGGAATATAGCACATAATCAATCTGTTCTATAGAAAAACTTAAATTAAAAATATAAATGTCAGTATAATAATTTTTTCATTTTCTTTCCTTTCATAATATGCAAAATAAAGTAAAAAATTTAATTTTAAAGTTGTTTAAATACATTATATAACAGAAAAAGGTTTTTCTCAAATAAAATCTTTAGAAATGGCTGAAAGTTACTTTACTGCAAAATAAAAATAAATAGAAATAAAAAGTAAAATATCTCTCATTTTATTTTAATATTCTAATAGTAGCGTATTTTATAAGAACAATTCATGAAAGGAGGAACAATCAGAATGGATATTAATAAATCTAAAATGGAAGAATTGGGACTGCTGACATTAAATACAGCCTGCTACTCAGCATTAGTTATCACATCTGTAATAATTTTACTTACTGTTTTAAGTTCTTTGTTATCAAAAAGATAATTCTTGCCGATTATTCAAAACAGTCTTTTTGAAGTTAATGAACTGCTTAAATTTTTAGTATTTTTACCCTATTGGGGAAGAGCTTTTTATTGAGAGGACTAATACTTCATTTTTAAAGAAAAACAAAAATATGCTAATTTAATTCAGGCTGTAATTTTTGGAATACTTCGATCTGAATCAATTAAATTTATATACAACAATATCAGGTATCTTTTTCGGAAATGATGACTAAGACCCTAGTCCAATCTGGTGGACAATTTTACTGCATTCGACATTCAATCTTATTTCAATATTTCTATATAGCCTTTTTATAATTACAATTGAAAAGATATTTCATCTTCAAAATATGCCGATAATAACATTAATTATTGTATTTATTCCACCTTTATTCATATTTGATTATACTTTTTAAACAGATTAAAAATAGATTTAATTATGAAAAACTTTACAAAGCATAATTTTTAACATACCCTCTTCAGTATACTAAACTTTAGAGGATATTTTACTTTACTATGTTCATTTACTTCCCATTTTATTACTTCACCTGTTATAGCATCAATGTCAGAACTTATACTCTGTATTTTTATATACAATTCTTCCTTCATAAATCTTTTCTTCCTTTTTCACTATCCAGCTGAATATTTGTAACATTGATTTTTCGCACCAGTAATTCGTGCAACTGCTATCTCTTTCGCTTTTTCAATTCCAATATTTTTGGCGTTTTTCTTATTTCTGTATCGCCTCCATTTGTATTAATGATTTTACCATTATCTCTTATTGTCGTTGAAGCCGATATTCGTTCTTTTTGACTGTAACTCAGAACTTTTCCTGTATTCGCTATCAATGTTGTATTTATATTTTTCCGTTCTGTATAAAATTCTATTTCATAAATAAATTTTCTATTTTCTTTATCTAGACGAATTTTTAGTCATTTTTGCAGAATTTTTGCGACTTTTTGAATGATTTAACGCAAGCTGCTTTGCCTGTTCAATCGAAATTTTCACATCAACATTCAAACTCTTACTGTTTTAGTCTTTTTAGCTGTATTTCCATTTGCAAAAACTCCTGTCATTGTTATAAAAAATACTATAAGTAGTTTTTAAAAATTATTTTTCATTTTCTCTCCTTCTTTAACTTAAATATAAAACGAACTTCCTTTTCCAATTTCACTTTCTGCATAAATTTCTCCTTTGTGTGCCTCTATAATCCATTTTTACCATTGATAATCCAAGTCCTAGATTTTTCTGTCGTTCTGGAACTTTCCACCTGATAAAAATCGTCCCCATATTTTAGGTATATTTTTCTTTTTCTATACCGATTCCATCATCAATAATTTTACATATTGCAAAAATTTTTATCCTGTGACAATTTTATCCATATGTTTCCATTTTCACAACCATAGTTAACTGCATTTGAAATTAAATTTACAAAAATTCTCATGATCATGGTCTCATCGCCAACAATAAAAATATCTTCCTCCTATTTCAGAATGAATTTTTATATTTTTATTGTCTGCATTATGTTGCTGGCTGTCAGCAATAAGATGTGTCATTTCACTAATATTTATTTTTCAAAATTAAGTTTCTGATTACCTCTGTCCATTCTTGATAAAGTTAAAAGCTGCGAGATTAATTTTGACATAGTTTCATCCAATACAGAAGAAATTGTATCTTTTGCATTTTTCTATTGAAGTTAGATTTTTCAAGACCGTATTCACATTCAGAAATAATAATTAGCTACAGGTGTCCGCAACTCGTGTGAAAACATCTGATGTAAACTGCGCTTCTCTTTCAAAGGAGTTTTTGCAGCCTGTCAAACATTGTATCAAATGTATTTGCCAAAGTATAAATTTCATCATTTCCTTCTCCAATGTTAATTCTTTGTGTCAAATCGTTTCCCTCATTGATTTTTCCGCTGCTTCCTTATTTTTCTATTGGTTTAAATGCTTTCTTTGTTATAAAGTATCCGCTTATTGCCGAAAATACAAGGAAAAACGGTAATACAATCAAAGAAATCAAAACAATCGTTTCAATAATATTTTCCACTTCTGTTGCAGGAGCAATTCCCACGAATATAGAATAATACCATAGCCTGAAAAATTTCTTTTTGCTGTCAAAAATATACCATTTTTATTTTTATGTTTTATAATTCTTACATCATTTTTATCGGAAAAAGTTTCATCATATTCAAAAATCCAGCGGAATATCCCCATAAATAAATCCTGTTTCATCATCATAAACCGACAAATGGACATTGTTATTAAAAATAATAAAATCATTGTCAATCGTAAGTTCACCATCATAAACTTCAATTTCGTCGAATGCTGAAATTACAGAACTTTTAAATTTTTATAAGCGTCTGCACGTACAAGATTTTCACTAATATAAATTATTGTTATAAGAAATATGACTATAAGACTTATCATAAGACCGATATACCAGAAAGTTATCTTGGATTTTATAGAAAGTTTATTCATTTTCATTATCAACCCTCAGGACATAAACCCAATCCACGAATGGTATGAATAAGTTTTGGAGTATAGCTGTCATCAATCCTCAAATATCTGATGTAAACATCTATAACGTTGGTTCCACCTTCGTATTCATAATTCCATATATGGTCTTCTATTCGTTCTCTTGGTAAAATTTTCCCTTTATTCCGTATCAAATATTCCAAAAATTGAATACTCTCTGCCTGACAGCTTTATAAGTACACCATCTCTAAAAACTGTTTTAGCTTATCAAGATCAACTTTAAGATTAGCTACTGTAATTACATTGTCGGCATTTCCAGAATTACGTCTTAACAGCACACGGATACGAGCCATAAGTTCTTCAAAAATAAAAGGTTTCACAAGATAATCATCTGCTCCGTAATCTAGCCCTTTCACTTTATCATCTATGTTATCTCTTGCAGTTAAAAAGCAGTATTGGAACTTTTATTTTTTCTTTTCCCTTATTCTTTTTAATCACTTCAAATCCATCAAGCTTCGGAAGCATAATATCCAAAATTATCGCATCATATTCTGTCCCTTCCACGTATCTGATCGCCTCTTCTCCGTCAAAACAGCTATCAACTCCATAGTATTCCTTTTCTAGCTTTTTGTAATAAGGTCATTTAACTTTTTCATCCCTCTACAACTAGTAATCTCATTATCTTTCACTCTCTTCCGTTTCCATTAGTGTACACTGATTCTTTTCACAAAAATAATTTTATTCCTATCTCACACTTTTTCAAACTTTCTGTAAATAATTCATCTTTTATTATACCTCATAAATACTCATTAAAAACATAGAAAGAATAAAAAATTTTTATTAGGTTTCTATAATTTTCAGATTCAATTAAATATTTTCTTATTTCCATTTTTATCTTATCCTTATTTTTACCGCCAAAAATGTTCCTCCGCCTGTCAACCCTGCTCCTAAAAGAATTAAAATAATATTTGCTATGAAAACTCCTAAAAACAAGCGAAACAAATCCTCCACCAATTAACCTTGCTACAAATTTCTGAATCGTACGGTTTTTATAATTCATTTTTGGAACATTTGGATTACCATTATGGAAATTATCAGTATTCATATTATCCATACTGTTATTACTCGTATCATAAAAAAATCATTACCACTATTACTTTTCTTAAATTCAATAACCTCAGTTTTTCTGACGGCTGCATCTCGTAATACTCAACTTCTTTTGCCATTCTTTTCCCTATTATTTTCATAGGAATTATTTTTGTCATTAAAAGAATTCTATTCATTCTCAGAACCTGTGCATCTTCTTCTGTAAACGGATGCTATCCTTGTTTAATCAGTCTTTTAACATACATTTTATTGTATAGAAAACCGAATATCATTGATAGAAACAAATATCAATGGGAAAAAATATCATACCTGCCGTACTAATTACGACAAAAGTAAATTCCAGCCACCATGTAATCCCTCTTTAATTAGAGGATATATAAATCCTAAAAAGAAATGCTGCTCTATGAAAAATCCAAATTTTCACTTCTTTTCTTAAAACTCCATTTTCTAAAATCGCTCTTTTTCCATTTATCTGTTTCATGAGTAATCAGCTCCTTTTTATTTTATTATTTATATTTTCAAAAAAATATGGTATTATCAAAACATTAAAAATAAAATGAGAGCTTTTTATATTTTTTTAAATTTGCATGTATGCAATCTATATTATAAATCTAAATACTAAATTTTTATAAAAAGAAAAAAACTCAGAAAATTTTTCTGAGTCTTATAGGCTGGTATAAGCCGGATTCTGTATTTCGTTAATCATTTATCTAAATCAATAATTGCTTACGGATTTTAGCGAGCTACCAATCAAGCCAAGACGGGCCGCCTCTTAACAGCTTTCTGCTTGCCCTTGCTTTGAGAGGGGTTTACCTAGCTAATTTAATCCCTTAAATTACTGGTAGTCTCTTACACTACCTTTTTCACCCTTACCTGAAAAAAACAGGCGGTTTATTTTCTGTGGCACTTTCCTTAGAATTTCTCCCAGCAGCCGTTAGCTGCCTCTCTTGCCCTGCAAAGTCCAGACTTTCCTCTTAAAAATAAATTTTCAAGCGATTAACTCCAAAAACCTGAATTTATAGTATCATTTTTTTCTCTATTTTTGTCAATTTAATTTATAGATTTTTCAAAACAATTTCTGCAATATCCTTCGCTCTAAGCCCGTAATTCGTAAGCATAGTCTCTCCATCTGCACTTTGTCCAAAAATATCTTGTATTCCATGTTTTACAACTTTTGTCGGATGAACTTCTGACAAGTATTCTGAAACTGCACTTCCAAGCCCTCCAATTACAGAATGTTCTTCACTTGTTACAATAAATTTACATTCTTTTTGCAGCTTTTTAGAACTGTTTCTGTGTCTAACGGTTTTATCGTAGAAACATTTACCACTCTTGCTTTTACTCCTTTTTCTTCCAGTAATTTCGCCGCCTCAAGAGCTTCTGAAACCATAAGGCCAGTCGCTAAAATTGCCACATCATTTCCTTCTCTCAAAGTTGCAGCTTTCCCTATCTCAAATTTATAGTTTTCATCAAATAGTACTGGAATATTCAGTCTTCCAAGTCTTATGTAAATAGGCCCTTTGTATTCAGCTGCCGCAAAGACCATTTTTTTCTGTTTCAACCGCATCTGCTGGCGATAGCACTCACCATTCCTGGAATTGCACGCATCAAAGCCACATCCTCAACTGACTGGTGTGAACCCCCATCCTCTCCCTAACGAAACTCCTGCATGAGTTGGACAAATCTTGACATTTAACTGCGGATATGCCACCGAGTTTCTAATCTGATCAAATGCACGTCCTGCCGCAAAAATGTGCAAAAAGTTGAAGCAAACGGTATTTTTCCCAGTCGTTGCAATACCTGCCGCTGTTCCAATCATATCAGCTTCTGCAATCCCCAACATTTATATGTCTTTCTGGAAACTCTTTTTAAAAATATGCAGTCATTGTTGACTTTTGACAAGTCTCGCTTCCAGCACTACCACATCTTTATTTACTTTTTCCCAATTTAACTAACGCTTCTCCATAAGCCACTCTAGTTGATTTTTTCCATTCTCATATTCTCCTATTTTTATTTCATTATTTTTAAAACTTTCTAATACTATTCCCTGTTAAAGCAATAATTTGATGCACTAGCACCCTTAGCCATTCCTACTATTTTTATCACTACCATATAGTCTTTTACAAATATTTTAATTAATAAATATTTTTCATTTAACGAAATGGTTTCTGATATCGTTTTATCATTAATTACTATTATTTTAACTCAATTCTTCCATTGCCTTCTTGTATTCTTCATCATTTGGAGCAGCTCCGTGGAATCCTGCGTTATTTTCCATGAATGAAACTCCTTTTCCTTTTTACAGTGTTTTTGCAACTGATAACTGTCGGCTGCTCCTTTAACTGTTCTTGCTGTATCAAGAGCATTTGATGATTTCTTCATAATTGTGTCCGTCAATCTCAATTACATTCCATTTGAAAGCCTTTGAAACTTTCTCCCCAACTGGAGCGACATCCATTACATCCGAAACTTTTTCCATCAATCTGCAAATTGTTATAGTCAACTATCGCAACTAAATTGTCAAGCTTGTAATGTGCAGCAGTCATAACCGCTTCCCAAACTTGCCCTTCCTGTAATTCTCCATCTCCTAAGATTGTATAAACTCTGAAATCGTTATTGTAAATTTTTGCGCTCAAAGCCATTCCGTTTGCTGCAGATAGTCCTTGTCCCAAGTGAACCTGTTGACATTTCGACTCCAGCCAGTTTTTTCATGTCAGGGATGCCCTTTGAAGCTGAGAGTGCCATTTTCTAAGTGTTGGAATAAGACTCTTTCCTTCATCGCCTAAAAATCCTTTTTTTCAATCAACGCCGCATATAGTGCAGGAGCAGCATGTCCCTTTACTAAGAACCAATCTATCTCTGTTTTCCATTTTTGGATTTTTGGGTCAATGTTCATTTCTTTCCAGTAAAGCACAGCCAGAATATCAGCAATCGAAAGTGAACCTCCTGGATGTCCTGATTTTGCCCTGTAAATCATTTTCAATAATATCTTTTCTCAATGTTTTTGCCTTTTTTTGCAAATCTTCAATTTTCATAAAAACCTCCATTTTTTTATTTATAAAATACTAATAATTAGCTAAAATTAATCCTCTTTTTCAAATTATAGAAAAAAACAGCGAAACTCCAAACAGCACTAACGCGACGACAAGTGTCACTTTTACTCCAATTTCAGTTGCACCTTTCACGCCATTCTGAACATTCTGATTCCCCACAACAAGTAAAGTTGACTGAACAACTTGCTGCACTAGAAATGCCAATTTTAGAAACATTCCCTGTATTCCAAACATAAAAGCCTTCCAAACTTACTTTTTAGTTTCTGACAGTTTTGCAGAAATTTCACTAAAGCATTGCCTGTGGGAAAATAAACGCTGCACCACTTAATCCTGTTCCACAAATTACAAAAAGTAAATATGCAAAAATTGAATTATTTTTATTAATAAACAATAGACCAAAAAGTACCGATTATCAAAAGCAGCATATCTACAATCAATATTTTTCTTGTACGAATATTTTTCCCAAACTTGTTTGTAATTGGAAAAACAGCCCCGCCATTCCAAACAGCACAACTGATATTACAGTCAAATATTTAATATCCTTTTGCATTACAGCACTCAAATAATATGTCAAATCTCCACGAAGTATGTTAAATCCACAAAAGAAAAAGAAATATCCTAAAAAGTACAAAAATAATTTCCTTATCCTTCAAATGTGAAATTGATTTCATAAACCCTAGCGATTCAGTCTTAGGACGATTTTGTAAGCTGCTTTTCCTTTAGGAAAAATATACACGCATAAATCCCCAAAACTGACAATATTGTAATCAAAATTACTGTTTTACGTATTCCAACTTCTGTATTCAGCACTCCATTTACTACTTCCCAATTTTGAAATCAAAATACCCGGCAGAACCATCGCAACCCCAGTAAATATAAGTCTAAAAGTTGACTGCATTGTAGACAGGTTAAGCCTTTCTTCCTTAGTTGAAGCCAAATCTGGAATTAGAGCGTTATACGGTGCTGCAACTAAAGTATATGCGGTAAAATACAGTCCTCCAACGACTGATAAATAAATAAGCGTTGCCATCTGCGAACTTTTAATCGGATAAAAATACATAACCGTAAGAATCCCAAGCGGCAATCCTCCAGCTAGCATAAATATTGATCTTCTTCCAAACCGTGATTTTGAGTTATCAGATAAAAATCCCACAACGGGATCTGATACTGCATCGATAATTCTTGCAAAAATAAACGCTAGAACTAAATATTGCGGCTTTAACAGCGGAACTAAATTTTTCTCCGTTTCAGGCGGCAAATAGTAATACGACAGCCATTGATTATAAATCTGGTCAATCATAAAATATGAAACCCTCAAGCCCGTAAATTATGTAACTTTTTCGTTAATCTTGAACTCATTAAATCTTTTCTACCTTTCTCGTTCTTTTTATAACTTTTAATTTGTCAAAAACTCCTTTTACTGCCTCAGCATATTCATCTTTACACTCAGGATCAGCATAAATTCTGTGTGTGAACCTTTTTCAAAAAAACTTTTAGCTTTATATTTTCATTTCTGTGCAAGTTCGTTATACTCTTCCATAAGCATTCCATAAGTTGTAGCCTTTATCATTTTTAGACTGAATTATCAAAGTAGGTATTCTTTTTAGTAAATCATGACAATCTAAGCTTATCAAGATGGCTTCCAACTCTTAAATTAAAAAAATTCTTACAATAACACTTACAATAAATTTTTGGAACACGACGTTTTTTGCATCTTCCTTGATTCTCTTTCTTATATTTGAAATCGAACTGTCCAAATATCAGCTTTATCAATAACTATCCCTTTTTCCTAAGTGCCTTTTACGTACATTTTTAGAAGCAATGGCAGAACCTATTCCCCTTGTGAAAATCCATAAAGCGTAAAATTATTTCTTTCCCAAACTTTTTCATTCAGCATTTCCATCGTATGAAAAAATATCCTGTCCCAAAGCAGTATCCCATCTTAGTTTTAGCTACATCAGACTTTCCAGAATTTCTCAAATCTGGAATAAAAACTATACTCCTTGTCAAGTCCCAATATCTTTTAAACATTTCCAAATATTGTAACGAAGCCAACCTATTTACACCACGACCATGCGAAATAATCATAGTTTTTTTGTGCTTCCTTGTTCTCAATAAGCCATCCATAAAGCTGAATTTTTCCGACTTTATATTCAACTTCCTTAAAATTATAGCCATAATCATAAGGATTTTGCCTTATTATCCTCAATATTATACTTCTGTCTCAATTTTTTTACTGTTATACACCTCTTCAAATGTAACTCTCGGATATTTCTCAATCTGATTAATAAAATACCGTATTGACATATATGCTATCACAAAGAAAAAAATATCATAAACAGCACATTAATTGTTATTAACAATCCCATTTCTATAATCCTCTCCCTATTCTTTTTATTTTTTATTTATAAAATTCATTAATACAATATTTTTATTTTTATCTTATTTCTGACCAAATGTATTAACTTTTTACTGTATAAAAGATTATCATTATTCACTTTTATAACTCTTTTATATTTTTTATTTTGTTAAAAATAACTCAATCTAAACAAACAATCGATTTAATTTCTTTTTTCTAAAAATTAATTCTTTTTATCAAAAATCCATTTTTCTCAACTTTTATTTTTCCAAAAAAATTTTTCTTGATTTTCCAAGTTTTCTGAAATTTTCATCCTTTTTATCAAAATTTTCCAAATTTTTCAATATCCTTCCAATTTACAAAGATATCTGAAAATCATTTTCCGTATTAAAGTTTTCAATTTTATTATTTTTCACGAATTTCTTTCAAATATTCCTGACCCTTTTTATTAAAGCCTAAAAATTTCTTACATAATTTATTTCAAAAATCCATCATTTTAGCTTTTATATTTAGTAAAATATTCAAAATAATCCGTTCTACTACGTTTATTTCGATAAATTTCTAGATTTTTGTATTTTTCAAAAATTCTATATATTTTTTGTGAAATTCAACATTGTTCCGTATATTCTAGCATAAATTTCTTCAGTTATATCATATATTTCCATTATTTTTTTCTTTTTTCTGTCAAAAATCTTATATTTCACAATTTTTAAAAGATTTCTTCCTTTATTTTTATCTCCATTAATATCTGTTATTTATCTTCCATTCCAAATTTTTTTAAAAAATAATGTCAAATGATTTTTCTGGTAAAAATTTCTGAATCTCTTCTAGTTTCAAAAGATTCTTTCTTCTGTTTTTACATTTTTTTCAAACTTTTCTAAATCTATTTTTCCCCTAATATTTTGCTTTTTCTCAAAATTATAATTTTTAACAATTTCTTTTGAATTTTCTACTCCTCTATCTTTTTAAAAACTACATTTTTCAGTAATAGAATTTTTATTTTTTTCAAAATCAAATTTTTCCTTAGAAAATTTATCCAAAAATCTTCTCCAATTCATTTCTCAAAAATGAAGCACTAGCAAACTCTTCCCTATCCTCAGAAACTTTCTCTTCATTATATTCTGAAATTTCTCTTTTTATAATATATGGTTTTATTTTTAAGATTGCTATTTTCTATCTCACGCATATATTCCAGAGCTAGAATATTATTCGACTTCACAATTCCATCTAAATTATATTCCTTTAATGCCAGTCTTTGAGAAGTGCTGTAACTGTTGCCTTTTTTCATATATTTCATAAGCTTGTCCTTGTAATCCTGCCTTTTCTGCAGTTCAAGCACCTTTTGCAAAACCTCAATATTTTCCTCTTCCGCTCCAAAAACCTGAATATCTATCCCCAAATAATCCAAAAATTTTTGTCGCCATCCTTGAAAAATCTCAGCATTCTGAATCGAATAATAAAGTGGCAACTCCACAACCAAATCTACTCCATATTCTAAATTAACATATGTTTTCTCCCACTTATCCAAAAACGAAATTTCTCCCCGCTGAACAAAATCCCCACTTATCACTACCACAACCAAAACATCTTCACCAAATATCTCTTTAATTTTCCTGATTTGATACAAATGTCCATTGTGAAATGGATTATATTCAGCTACAATTCCTATTTTCACCAATTTTCCTCTCCTAAAAACTTTTCTTACATTATACATATTATACCATATATTAATCTGATTTTTATAAGTTTTTCAATTTTATTATAAAAATTTCTTTAAATTTACACTTTAAAATCTCTATCTTGAAATATTTAACTAAAAATTATATAATAAATTCAAAAATCTAAAGGAGAACAACAATGAAAATACAATTCATATTACACGAAACATTTGAAGCACCAGGAGTTTACCTTTCTTGCGGCAGCACTTTCTGGACACGATGTTTCCATAACAAAAGTTTATCAATATGAAAAGTTACCTGAAAATGCAGATTCATTTGATTTTCTGATTGTAATGGGAGGACCGCAGAGTCCCTATTGGAGATAATAGTGAATTTCCTATTTTGACGCAAAATCTGAAATTGAATTGATTAAAAAGGCTATAAAAGCAGATAAATTTGTAGTTGGAGTTTGTCTTGGAGCTCAGTTGCTGGGAGAAGCATTTGGTGGAAAAACAGAAAAAGTCCTTTCCGTGAAATAGGAAATTTTCCAATTGAACTGACAAAAGATGGGCTGGAAGACGATAAAATAAAACATTTTTGGAAAACAGACTATTGTAGGTGGCATTGGCACAGTGATATGCCAGGATTAACAGATACTGCAAAAGTTTTGGCAACAAGTAAAGGATGTCCTCGTCAGATTATAAAATACAGCGAAAAACATTATGGCTTTTCAATGCCATCTCGAATTTACCAAAGCACTAACTGAGTTATTAATATATTCAGATAAAACTCTTGAGCAGGATAGCCAAACTTTACCTTTTGTTCAATCTCCTCAAACAATACATAATAATAGCTATGATGAAATGAATAATCTTCTCTATAAATTTTTAGACAAACTTACAAAAAGAATAAAAATAAATATGTGAAAATAGCTAAATTCAATTTAAAAATACTTTTTTAAATCTTGTTTTTTTAAAAATATTTTAAGGTATAATTTTTAGTAAAAGTAATCTGAAACGAAAAATTTAGGAGGTTTATTATGAAAAAAATTATTTTTCAATTTTTTTAATGTTTTTGTCTAAACATTTTTCCAATGTAAATTACAATGTTTTTTTGTAATTATGGATAACAACGCAACTAGAAATGTGGAAAATATTTCGAAAAGGGCTTAAAGATGCAGGAATTGAAAGTCTGTATTCCAAAGGATATGCCGTTCATCTGACACTTTATCTTACAGAATATAAGCCTGAAGCACTAAAAACAATAAAGGATACTGTCAACAAGATTGCAAATCAGACAAAATCCTTTTGATATAGAATTTTTACAGATTAAGAAAAACTGGCGGAAACTGGTTTATGCTAGATGCTCAAAATAATGAAACTATACAGCAGCTTGCAGATGAAATAACGGTCAGCCTGAAACAAATATCGTGCAAAAGACGCACAAGTTCCCGACTGGGCAAAAATCTATTCCTGAAAAAAAGTAAAATCATTCAATTTGTACGGCTCTCCAAAACGTATTTACAAGTTTTGATCACACATAACTTTACTTACTCCAGAAGATTCAGCTAAAAATAGACGCATTTACTTCAAAATATGATTTTAAACCTTTCAAATCTAAAGTTATTGGTATCGGAATCGCTCAAGTTGACGATTTGGGGCAAGCGAAAAATATAATTTATTCAGTAAAATTCAAAAATAAAAATTTAAAAAGTAACCAATTCTAATAAAACCAGAACTAATTCCCTTAATTTTATTTATCTAACATTTTCAAACCATAAGATCTAAAAATTCCTTCTGCCTTATCAATCAATTCTCGAGTTGGAGTCGGCGTATCCTTTTAATTTGTATTCTTTCCCAACTTTTTCCCACTTATACTGTCCCATCTGATGAAATGGCAAAATATCCACTCTTTCCACATTTTTTTAACTGAGAAGTAAATTTTGCCCACTCATGCAGAGTCATCTTCATCATCAGAATATCCTGGAACTAATACATATCTTAGCCAAGTCGGCTTATTAATTTCATTCAAGTATTTTATGCAATTTTAACGTATTGTCAAGCTCCACCGAAGTTAATATTTTATATTTTTCAGGATTTATGTGCTAATATCAAGAAGCACCATATCAACAAGCTCAAGAACTTGTTTTTGCCTTATCAGAAAAATATAGCCAGATGTATCAAGTGCTGTCTGAATCCCATTTTCACGACAAAAGTTTAAACAGCTCCATCAGAAATTCAGGCTGCATCAAAGGTTCTCCTCCAGAAACCGTAACTCCTCCAGTCTTTATAAATCCTCTTACCTTCAAAATTTCCTTCATAACTTCAGATGCAGTCATAATCATTTTTTTATCTTTAATTTCCCAAGTATCTACATTATGGCAATACAGACATCTAAGAGGACATCCCTGCAAAAACAGCACAAATCTGATTCCAGGTCCATCTTTAGTCCCAAACGATTCAAAATGAATGTATATATCCTTTCACTTCCATATTAATTTTTCTCTTTCTTTTTATTCAACAATCCATACTATTTCCTGCTTAATATAGAAGAAATCAATTAAAAATTATTTTTACAGGATTTAGTATTAAATCTTATTTGAAATTTATTGATTAATAATTGTTTGTTCATCAAAAATAATTATTAAAACAAAAATTTATTATAAACTAAAAATTACATTTTAAATTACATAATAGAAAAAGAATGCCGCATAACTCATATTTTTTTATGAAACTATGCGACATTTTTCATATTTTTAGCAAATCGTTACAAAATTTGCTCCAGATTTTCATACTTAAATTTCTAAATTTCTCAAATACTACATTTTATTTGAAATTGTTCTGTTAATTACATCTAATTGTTGTTCTCTAGTCAATTTAACAAAAGTTTACTGCATATCCAGAAACTCTTATTGTCAATTGAGGATAATTTTCAGGATGTTCCATCGCATCTTCCAACAAATCTCTTCCAAATACGTTTACATTCAAGTGATGTCCTGTTTGATTGAAGTATCCATCCATTAATCCAACTAGGTTAGTTTGTTTTTCATTTGAATTTTTACCTAATGTTTCTGGTGTAATTGCGAATGTGTAAGAAATTCCATCATTTGCATCTTCAAATGGGATTTTAGCTACTGAGGCAAGTGAAGCAACAGCTCCTCTTGTATCTCTTCCATGCATAGGGTTTGCTCCTGGACCAAATGGTGCTCCAGCTCTTCTTCCATCAGGAGTATTTCCTGTTTTCTTACCGTATACTACGTTTGAAGTAATTGTCAATACAGATTGTGTAGGAGTTGCATTTCTGTACATTTTGTGAGTTCTTAATTTGTTCATAAATCTTCTTGTAATGTCTACTGCAAACTGATCTGTCGCATCGTCATTATTTCCGAATGGAACATAATCTTTTTCATTGATGTAGTCAACTGCGTCCCCTTCTTCATCTCTTACAACTTTTACTTTACCATATTTAATAGCTGCCAATGAATCTGCAATAATTGATAATCCTGCAATTCCAAATGCTTCTGTTCTTCTAATGTTAACATCATGCAATGCCATTTCCAATGCTTCATAAGAATATTTATCGTGCATATAGTGAATGATATTCAATGCTTTAACATAAGTTGAAGCTAACCAGTCTAACACTTTGTCTAATTTTTCCCATACTTCGTCAAATTCCAAGTATTCACCTTTAATTGGTTCAAATTGTCCTTCTGGAGTAACTTGAATTTTTGATTTTTCATCTTTTCCACCGTTAATTGCATATAGTAATGCTTTTGGCAAGTTTACTCTTGCTCCGAAAAATTGCATTTGATGTCCAATTGTCATTGGAGATACGCAACAAGCGATTCCATAGTCATTACCAAATTGTGGTCGCATAATGTCATCATTTTCATATTGCACTGATGATGTATCAATTGATACTTTAGCACAGAATTTTTTCCAAGTTTCAGGCAATTGTTCACTCCATAAAACTGTTAAGTTTGGTTCAGGTGAAGTTCCCATGTTGTACAATGTATGTAAAATTCTAAATGAGTTCTTAGTAACCAATGATCTTCCATCTTCTCCGATACCACCAATTGATTCAGTTACCCAAACTGGATCTCCTGAGAATAACGCATCATATTCAGGTGTTCTTAAGAATCTGATTATTCTTAATTTCATAACAAAGTGATCCATTATTTCCTGAGCTTCTTTTTCAGTTAAAGTTCCTTCCTGTAAATCTCTTTCCAAGTAAATATCTAGGAATGTAGAAGTTCTTCCGATACTCATCGCAGCTCCATTTTGATCTTTTGTAGCGGCTAAGTATGCAAAATATAACCATTGTACTGCTTCTTTACCATTAGTAGCAGGCTGTGAAATGTCAAATCCATAAGCTTCAGCCATTCTCTTTAATGCTTGTAATGCTTTGATTTGTTCAAAAATTTCTTCTCTTAATCTGATAACATCTTCTGTCATTTCAACAGGATCTAAATTTAATAATTCTTTTTGTCTGTCAGAAATTAATCTGTCCACCCCATAAAGAACAACTCTTCTGTAATCTCCGATGATTCTTCCACGTCCATAAGCATCTGGAAGTCCAGTTATAATTCCTGTTCTTCTAGCTTTTCTGATTTGTTCAGTATAAGCCGAGAAAACTCCATCATTATGAGTTTTTCTATATTTAGTAAAAATTTCTTCTGTTTCAGGATCCAATTTATATCCAAACGCTTCCAAGCTGTTTTTACCATTCTCAATCCACCGTTAGGGAAAATCGCTCTTTTTTAAAGGCGCATCAGTTTTGCAGTCCTACGATTTTTCCAAGTCTTTGTTGATATATCCTGCTCCGTAAGCATCAATTTGAGATGGTATTTTAGTTTTCTGCATCGTAATACCTTTTTCTCTTTCTACTTTAAATTTTTCTGAAAGACTTTTCCATAATTCAGTAGTAGCTTCTGTTGGACCTTCTAAAAAGCTGTCATCTCCTAAATATTCAGTATAATTTAATCTGATAAATTCTGTAACATCAATGTTGTTTGTCCAATTTCCTTCTTTAAACTCTCTCCATGCGTTCATTATTTAACAACACATCCTTTTCAAACATTTTATTTATTTGTAATCATTGTAATATTGATTTCACTCTACTAGTATTATACCCCAAAAATTTCATAAAAGCAAATATTTTTTTACATTTTTAAACTTTTTTTAGTAGAAAAAATATGCTATAATCCTCTATTTATAGTGAAAAAAAGTAACTTGTGTTTTCTATTAACCATTTCTATTTTTTTGCAAGTTTTATTAATTTTTAAAAATAATTTATATCTAATATTGTCTTTTTATTCTTTTAGGAAATATTCTTCTTTCTTTTTTTAAATTCTAAATATTGTATCATCATAGTCCGTAAATGTATCATTTGTTTTAAAAATTATTTTTATTTTTCAAAGCTCCTTTTTCGTTCTCAATTTCAAAATGATATATCGGAATTTCTGAATAATTTTTATTATACTTTATAAACTTGGAACTTGAAATTAATAGTATTTGTTCAAATTCATCATTATTTTTAGTAATAATCTTTTTAAATTTATCTAACCGCTCTACTTTTACTATATTTATAAAATTAAAAATTTTACTTACTTTATTATATATTTTTAAGATTTCCTTTTCCTCTAAGTCAACTAATATTAATGTTGAAATTTTTGAACTTTATCTAAATCTACGTATTTTTACAATTTGTTTACTTGGAAAATTTTTTTATTTTCAAAAATTTATTGATGATTCTGCAATATCATAAAATTCTATCTTATCTTGCTCTGCTGATTTTTAATTTTCAAATTTTCATCATTTTGCAAAGATAATTCTCTATTAATTTTATTTATTACATTTTTCCGCATTATTTCTTTTTCCTGTGTAATTTTTTTATAAAAACGTTAAAATAAATTTTTGGATTCATTTCTAACTTTTCTTTTAAAAAATTTTTTCCATCATTACAAAGAAAGTTTTTCATTTTTAACAGTTTTTGAAATAGTATGATTGTAGTTTGTATCTTCATTCTTAAAATTCAGAGAAAATAAACTAACATTTTATATTTTTCATCTATTGAAATTATATTTGTGTATTCTTTAATATAAGAAAAATCAACTTGTGAATATATTTAATATTCTTTATTTTTAAGGTTTCCTGCATAATCTTAAAATAAAAATTTTTCTTGATACGTACTTTTACCAATATAAATTTTTTTCTAATCTTCTACATAAAATTTCCTTTAAATAATTTTCCTTGAACTCTTTAAAAATTAGAATTTTCTCTTCAAATAATTTTTCTATGTTTTCAGATTTTACATATTCTGAATATTTAATATCAAAAATTTCAGTATTTGTTTTAAATCATTTTTGAATATTTCTTTTTATTTTCTTGAGGTTTCTTAATTTGTTTATTAAAGTTGTAAATGTTTAATTTTTTTCTTTTCCGAATAGTAAAATGAATGAAATAAGGTCTCGTCGAAATGTCTTTTTATATCTTTTACTTTCTATCTTAAATATATTCTCGTCATATTTTTCCAAAAATAATATAAATAATTTTTACTTGCATGTATTATCCCAGTGTTACGTTCCTGCAAAAACTTATTTATATTTTTTTAATATTCTTAAATCCATATTTTTCTAGCAAATCTTTTTATTAACTATCTTAAAATTCAAAATCTCCTTTTAACAAGTCACTTTCATTAAAATCAATTTTCACTACCCATTTTTCACCCCATAATTATTATTTCTCCTGTAATACTGATGTTTACAGGCATTTTCATAATAACAATTATGAATTTATTTTTTTAGATGACGTTTTTAATTTTTATTTATTGAAAACCCCTATAAATATTGACTTATCTTCATTTGTTAAAATTAATTTTTAAATTAAATAAACAGTTTATAATTTTCAAAAATATCTTAAAATACATATTTTTATTATAGAAATAACATTATAATATTTTTCAAATTTTTATGAAAAAATTTTATTATTAAGTATAATTAATTTGCTTTAAATTTTAAAGTTTCCTCAATTTTGTTATTTTAAAAATTGTAGTGTCTATGTTATTTTAAAGAATTGATTTATTAGATTTTTAATAATTTTTGTTTAAATTAAATTGATATGAAAAAGAGAATGCTCAATTATCTAAACAATAAAATTCGTCATTGTTTATTTTTAACATTCTCTCATTAAATAAGGTTTCTACATTTATTTATTAAACAGTTTTTGAACTTCAATCTTTTTGCACTAATCGTTCTGGCAATTCGTTCATCCACACCAGCGGATCTTTGGGATTTACAAAGCCTTTTTATATTATCTCGATTTTTCTTCGTCAAACCAGATAAGTTTTGTAATGCTCCCGCCCCAATTCCAATAATCGTCTTATTTTCTTCAATCATTTCAATATTATAAATCGACTCGCTTCCATTTAAAGAATACCCTAGATTTTCTCCCCATTGAAAGCTGTTTTTCTGGCATACATATAATATGGAAAAAGCTCTTTATTTTTAGTTACATTTTCGATTTTTCGTAAATTTTTCATAATCCAGTACGTCTTTGTGAGCATAATTTTTCTTGTTAAGACGGCTCGCATTTTTATTGCTAGATTATGAATTGTCAGATTTTTCCATATTGTATTTGAAATTTCGTCCATTGTGTACAAAATATCTTCTGTAGTTTCACGTGGCAAGCCCTAAAATCAAGTCCATATTTATTTCTAATCCAAGATTTTTAGTAAGTTTGTAAAACATTATCAAACTGTTCCCTGTCGTGATAACGATTTACAAGTTTTAGCGTCTTTTTCATTAAAAAGATTGTGGATTTATGCTGATTTTATTTATCCCATAACTTTTAATAATAGTCAATTTCTCCTCATCTAAAGTATCGATTCTTCCAGCTTCAAATGTAAATTCCTTTAAATAACCCAAATTATAGTTTTCTTTTACAGTTTCTAGCAATTTGTCAATTTCTTCTGCCGTTAAAAATCGAAGGCGTTCCTCCACCAATATAAATTGTGTTAATTTTTAAATCCAGCTCCTGCGTTAATTTGCCAATTTCACGGACTTCGTGATAGATAGACTCGATATATTCATCATATCGCTCTGCATATTTCCTCGTAGCAGATAGGCTGGGAATGAACAGTATGAACATTTTGTAGGGCAAAAGGCAATTCCGATATAAATTCAATTGTTTCTTTGTCCAAATATGGCTCTTGACGTTTTACAATGTCTAGCAGAAGTTTCCTTTTTCCTTGCTTACAAGATATATTTTTCCAATATTTTGTTAATTTCATTATAAGATAACCCCATCTTTTAAAAAACGCCCCACAATCTTTGTAGGACGTACTCCTATTAAAAATACCCCATTTATATTCATATTAAAAAGTTTTCATCAAGGAACTTTTTGCCATAACTTCTGCCTGATCAAAATATTCTTCATTGACTTTATTATGAGAAAATATTACTTCTTTTTAAAATTTTTCCATTTTTATTATCAATTAATACTGTATTCACAATAATTGTTTCTGTATTCTCACTTTCTGAATCTTTTTAGTTTTCCACAATCATTGTCAAAGTTTTCCACATCTTGACTTTTGTCAAAATTAACACTAATTTCCACATCTTTTCACTATTTTCCGAAAGAATATCATAATGCTCAGGTAAAAGCACACGCATAAATTCCTCAAGTTTATTCTGATTAATCTCAATATTCGCTCTTATCATCTATTTTATAGCTCCCATAAAGTATAGCACCAGCACAATTATCCCAAGAATAATACGATAATATCCAAATACCTTGAAATCGTGCTTTTTTTATGTAATCCATAAATACTTTTTATCACAGCATACGCAAATACAAATGATAAAACGAATCCTAAAGCAATCAAAAAACCATTCATACCCTGCTTAAAGCCGTACCAAGTTTCACCAGTTTCAAAAGTAGTTGCCCTCAAGCATTGTCGGAATTGCCAGAAAAATGAGAACTCTGTTGCCAAAACTCTGTTTAATCCAAGCAAAACTCCACCAATAATCGTAGCAGCCGATCTTGAAGTTCCTGGAATCATTGCAAGACATTGAAAAAGCCCTACTCCAATCGCAGTTTTTACTGACATTTGTGTAATTGAAGTAATTCCGTCTTTCTTTTTCTCTCTTTGACTCAAGCCAAATAAGTATAACTCCATAAATAACTAGCATTATTGCCACAACCACCGAATTAAACAGCACTTTATCAATAATATCGTCAAACAGAAGTCCCAGTACAATTGCAGGAAGCACTGCGATCACTATTTTTACCCACATCTGAACAATATCCATCCGCTGACTTTGACTAAAGCCCCTTTGCAAATGGAAAAATTCTTTTCCAATAATACACAACTACCGATAAAATCGCCCCTAACTGTATAATTATCTTGAATGCGTTGGCAAACTCCTCATTTTGTGAAAGTTGCAAAAACTGATCCACAATAATCATATGCCCTGTACTGCTGACAGGTATAAACTCTGTAAGTCCTTCTACAAGACTTAAAATAAATACTTTAATAATATCTGAAAAACATAATCATTTCCTTTCCATATACTTTTTATTTTTTTAACATTATATCATATTTTTTTAACTTTATTAATAGTTAGATACATTTCTAATTATTTACGTATTTCTTTTAGTATATTAAAAATTTGTGAATTAAAAACTTTTATGTACGTTGACTTTAAATTTTGAATATTGACAGAGTAAAAATAGGGCAGTCATTAAATACGATAACAAATCTTTTTGACTGCTTTTTTAAAAATATTTTACTTTGTGATATTTCTTTCAAAACTTCCCTAAAGCGGACATTCTCCTCCTCTCAAATATGGCATATTTGTGCTTTTTCCTGTTTCATTAACAATTTCTGGCAAGCATTCCATCTCTATTGCCTTTTCTAGTGAACTCGTTCTTTTGCCGCTAAAGTACAGTTCATACGCCTTTTCCTGTCTTTTCCATAGTTTGCAAAGAAAGTATGGTATAATGCTCTTGCCTTTATCTTTCTTCTTGAAAATGCTTTTGGCCTGCTTGACAAAAATCTTGAGCATTCGTGGGACACAAGGGATTCCGTCCTTGAGCCTATGTAATCCTCTTCAGTGTATATTCTTCTTATCTTCTCATACTGGTTAAGCTATCTTCATATGGTCTTTTCTTCTCTGGCTTACATTCTCCTTTTCCTTGAAATTCTCATAAAAATTCTCAAGTTCTTTAAAATCGCCTTCCTTTAGCCATTTGTAAAGATTTTTTGATATTTCCTTGTCCCTTTTAGAAATTTCAGCTATGGCTTTTACTAAATGGAACTTGTCATAAATATGTATTGGCTTGTAAATTCCAAGCTCTCTTACAAAAGCTGTCTATCCATATTCCTCCATCAGAGTTCACAATTAGTTTCTTTTTGTCCATACTGTATCTTTTTTCAAGATAGTTAAGTACATACTCCGATACTTCCTCAAGCGATACGGATGCAGGAAACATTACTGTGTGCTTGTCAATGAGTTTGTTCCTGTCTGTGCAGATTTCCTCAATTCCACGATGTATTACAGCCATCCTCATGTATGTATTTTTTACTTCTTCTACACTTCATATGATCTTCATCAATCTCCATATATACTGGCGAACTGTCATCTCTTTCAAATCTTTTCAATATCAAGTTTCGGCATTTGAAAAGAATTGACAGGGATTATACACGCAGCCCTTGAAACACCGTAAGTCTTTGCAAGAAATGAAGCTGCAGTATGCTGATATTCAAAAAGTATAGTAAAAATCATCTCCTCAGAAAGCCGTCTATACCGCTTAAGTCCAATTTTTTTCATCAATGTAATAGTGGAATGCCTGTTTTTTTGTCTACATATTTTCGACGTTCAAAAGTTACATCCCCGAAGGCAGTGGTAACAGTTCTTTTTAACAAATCCTCTGCTTTTTAAACTTATCTTTTCTTTCGTTGGAATGAAAGAAGTAATCATCAGCTCTTTTGGCATAAACTCTAAACAGCGTTTCAAAAGCTTTTTGTGACAAACAGCTTAAACTGCTGCTCAAACGGAAGTCTGAAAGAAAAATATTTTAAAAAGTCTTTACAAGTGAAGAAAAATTTGATATTCTAATCATAGAGGGAATCACCTTTCAATAGGATTTGGCGATTATATTAGCTGGTTTCCTCTTTTGTTAACTTGAAAATTTAATTAAATTTATTTGCCCCTATATTTTTACTCTGTCCAATATTTTTACTTACTTGCATTTCTATTTTAAATATGTTATAATTAGAGCGATAAAAACCAAATAAAAACATCTAAAAAATAAATGGAGGAAAATTTAAAATGGCAAAAGCTAAATTTGAAAGAAGCAAACCACACGTAAACGTAGGAACAATCGGTCACGTTGACTATGGAAAAAAACAACAACAACAGCAGCGATCTCAAAAGTGTTGTCTGAAAAAGGGCTGGCTGAAAAAGTTGATTTTGAAAACATTGACCAAGCACCTGAAGAAAGAGAAAGAGGGATTACAATCAACACAGCCCACATCGAGTATGAAACAGAAAACAGACACTATGCTCACGTTGACTGTCCATACCATGCCGATTACGTAAAAAAATATGATTACAGGAGCAGCTCAAATGGATGGTGCTATCCTAGTAGTATCAGCAGCTGATGGTCCTATGCCTCAAACAAGAGAACATATCCTACTTGCAAGACAAGTTGGAGTTCCTTATATCGTAGTTTACTTAAACAAAGTAGATATGGTAGATGACGAAGAATTATTAGAATTAGTAGAAATGGAAGTAAGAGAATTACTAACAGAATACGGATTCCCTGGAGACGACGTACCAGTAATCAAAGGGTCTTCATTAGGAGCACTAAATGGAGAACAAAAATGGATAGATGCAATTGTAGAATTAATGGATGCAGTTGATGAATATATCCCAACACCAGAAAGACCAGTTGACCAATCATTCTTGATGCCAATTGAAGACGTATTTACAATTACAGGAAGAGGAACAGTTGTAACAGGAAGAGTGGAAAGAGGAGTAATCAACGTTGGTGAAGAAGTAGAAATCGTAGGAATCAAGCCAACAACAAAAACAACTGTAACAGGAGTAGAAATGTTCAGAAAATTATTGGATTCAGGGCAAGCTGGAGATAATATAGGAGCATTATTAAGAGGAACTAAGAAAGAAGAAGTGGAAAGAGGACAAGTACTAGCTAAACCAGGAACAATCAATCCACATACAGGATTTAAATCAGAAGTATACGTATTGACAAAAGACGAAGGAGGAAGACATACACCATTCTTCACAGGATACAAACCACAATTCTACTTCAGAACGACTGATATTACAGGAGAAGTAAACTTACCAGAAGGAGTAGAAATGGTAATGCCTGGAGATAACATTGAAATGACAGTAGAATTAATTCACCCAATCGCAATGGAAGAAGGATTAAGATTTGCGATAAGAGAAGGTGGAAGAACAGTAGCTTTCAGGAGAAGTTGCAACTATTACTAAATAGTTTTCTTTTATCAATAAATTATGTAATATTAAAATAATTATTATATTTGGATTTTAAAACATACCAAATACATCTTTTTATAAAAATCTTGAGGAAATTTAGTTAATTATTAAATATAAATTTTGATGTGTTTAATATGAATTAGATAGTACTCAAGACCTTTATAATTTAAGATATAGATATAAAGTTTTAAAAATTATTTTTGTATCTTAAATAAATTTAAATTATGATTCTATTAAGATTTTTAAAAAGAATATTATTTATTCTTTTAAAAACTTTACAAATTCATATTATTGTGTTAGAATTAAAAATAGAATTATTTAGGATATATATTTGTTAAAAATTATTTTTAGGAGGAAGAACAATGAAAAATTATTAGGATTATTAGCGCTAGCAGTAGTGTCAACTTCTGCATTCGCTGATCAAGACACATTAAAAGAAATTCATTTTTCAAATGAATTAAGACAAACTTATACAGATAAAAAAATAGACAAACTTCAAATGGATTAGGTGCTTCTGGATTCAAAAAAAGATAACCAAGAAAACAACTAGAGTAAGAACTGTCTTTTGGTGGAGATTTAAATTTAGTTGATGAAGGAAACTTAGGATTAAGATTTGAATTTCAAAATGATCAAGATAGATCAAGAAATCCTTATGATGCTTTATAAAGCAGATAACAGAATTCGTTCTTATGGTGCGTATGACAAATCTAGAACTTGGGAAACTGATATTGCATTATACAAAGATGTTACATTAGGTTCTTGGACTTCTAAATGGGAATTAGGATGGAAGTATAAAAGCTACTAACGGTAAGAGCAGATATGCAGGACATAGAGGAACATCAAATGAAATTTATGTAGGGACCCTACATTTGACATTAATTTCTTTAGGACAAAATTTCAATGCAAAAACTCAATTAGTTTACTTTGATGAAACAGGTAATAAAAGTGCAGAAAATGCATGGAGCGGTAATGATTTTTGATAGAAAGAAAGTATCTGGTATAGGAGCTAATATTGAATTATCTACTAGTGGTAAAATTTTTGATAATAAATTTGGAAACTTAGGATATTATGCTAATGCAAATCAACGTTTAAGAGATGCAAGAGGTACTTTATCTGAAACTCAAAAAGATGCAAAACCTAGTGTATACTTAGATTATGTTGTGGGAGCAACTTATAATACTCCTTCAGTTGTAGGATTCTACGGATTAGTTAATACTGAAAATGAATGGGAAAAACATACTGCTAAACATGGATTCCAAAATAACTTCTCAGTATGGACTGGATTAGGATATAAAAGTAGGATTTGATTTACCAGTTGGAACATTAACAGTAAATCCAGTAGTTAAATATAAAGTAGTTAACAAAGAAACTGTCAAAGGTTCTTTCAATGATGGACGTTATAGAAATACAGATAAATACACAAGAGAAAACTAACGAAGTAAGAGCTGGTGTAGGTATTGGTTTAGAAGTTAAATAATTTTATAAGAAGGGATGAGAGATTTTTCATCTCTTTTTGTATTCAAAATTATAAAAACTCCCTAAAACTAGACTATTTTTTTAAAGTATTCAGATTAATAATTTTTCTAAGGATAAAATAGAATAAATAAAAAAACGTAAAAATTTTTTTAAAAATGAGTTGACAAATTTGTAAAAATATATTATACTAATTAGGTGATTTGAATATTTTGCCCGAGTGGTGAAAATTGGTAGACGCAACGGACTCAAAATCCGTCGATTTTTATATCGTGCCGGTTCGACTCCGTACCAAGCATCAATAATATAATTAAATTTTTTTCATAATAAATTTCACTCTATATTCTAGAGTGTTTTTATTTTTATAAAAAATAGATATTTAGAGTTTAACATACTAGCATCTCTTTTAAAAATTAGACAAATACAAGGTTTAACTACACAATCATAACCTTTAAGTCTCTTTTTAAGAGGATTTGCTATAAACTATCTTAAAAATAAATTGAATAATTCTGTTCTTAACTTAAACCATTTAGTTTTTTTAGCTTGATTCTAAATGTGTGATAAGAAATTTCTTGAAATTCTAAAAATAAAAATGATAACATTATAGTGTTTCAAATTACAAAAAGAAAAATTTTTGATATTTAACAAATGTTTTCGACTTTTATAGTTGGTAATAAAAATTTACGTAATAAAGGACATATGATAATTTTTATAAACAATTCGAAAGCTATTCAGTAAAAATAAAAATTGGAACTTTTTACAAAAATATAAAATAAAAAAATTGGAGGGAATACAGTGGAAAAAGAGCAACAATTATAACTTACGGTTGCCAAATGAACGTAAACGAAAGTGCAAAAATGAAACAAATGCTACAAACTATGGGATACAATATGACGGAAGATATTGAAAATACAGACTTGGTATTTTTAAATACGTGTACAGTTAGAGAAGGTGCAGCTGTTAAAGTTTATGGAAAATTAGGAGATTTGAAAAAGAATTAAGGAAGAAAAAAAGATGGTAAAAATGATTATCGGAGTTACTGGATGTCTTGCTCAGGAAGTAAGAGACGAATTTATAAAGAAAACTCCTTATGTAGATTTAGTGCTTGGAAATCAGAATATTGGAAGAATTCCTGATATTTTTGGAAAAGAATTGAATCTGGAGAAGAGACACATATTGTTATGGTGGATGATGAGGATGAATTGCCGACTAGAGTGGATGCTGACTTTGGAGATGATATTGTTGCTTCAATTTCCATAACTTATGGATGTAACAATTACTGTACGTTTTGTATTGTTCCATATGTACGTGGAATGGAGCGTTCTGTACCGCTTAACGAAATTATTAGAGATGTTGAGCAATATACAAAGAAAGGATACAAAGAAATATTATTTTTTTGAGGGCAAAATGTAAATTCATATGGAAGTGATTTTGCAAATGGACAGGATAATTTTGCTGAATTATTGGAGCAAAAGTGCAAATGTAGAAGGAGATTTCTGGATAAAAATATGTGTCACCACATCCAAAAGGACTTTAGTGATGAAGTAATAGATACAATTGCAAGAAATCCTAAAAATAGCTAGAATGCTACATTTACCGCTACAATCAGGTTCTACAAAAATTTTTAGATGCAATGAACAGAGGTTATACAAAAGAAGAATTTATTGCACTTGCCAAAATTAAACAAAAAAATACCTGATATCGGGCTTACAACTGATATTATTGTAGGGTTTCCAGGAGAAACTGATGAGGATTTTTCAAGACACAATGGATGTTGTGAATGAAGTTGGATTTGAAAACGCATTTATGTTTATGTATTCAAAAAGAACAGGAACTCCTGCAGCTACAATGGAAGAACAAGTTGACGAACAGACTAAAAATGAAAGATTACAACAACTTATGAGATTACAAAATATGAAAGCAAAGGAAGAAAGTCAAAAATATTTGGGACAAACTGTAAAAAGTGTTAGTAGAAGGACCGAGCAGAAAAAAATCCTGAAATGTTGACTGGAAGAAGTTCTACACATAAAATAATTTTATTTAAAAAGTGATAGAAAAGACTTAAAAGGACAATTTGTAAATGTAAAAATTTATGATGGAAAACTTGGACATTATATGGAGAGATGGTGGAATAATGGGAAAAAAATGAAGATGAAAAAGTTGGAAGAGCAGGCTGAACCAGTTAAGAAAAAGAGGTAGACCAAAAAGCTGCAGAAAAAAATAGTTGAAGAAAGTGATAAAAAAATTGGAAACTTTAGAAGAAAAATAAAGAAAAATAAAACAGAAGAAAAAGTTACATTGGAACAAGGAAATGAAGAAGAGGAAATGATAAAAAAATATATTGGAACAAAATGTAACTAATTTATAGCTAAAGAATACAAAATTGAAGGATTTTTCAGGAATGTCAAAACTTGAGTTAATTAATGCTATTCTTATTGAAAAAGGGAAAGAAAATGGAAAAAAACTTATGGTTTTGGGAAAATTGGATATAATGAGTGAAGGAACTTATGGATTTTTGCGAAAAACTTCAATTGGTCCTGATATTTATATGTCAGTTTCACAAATAAAAAGATTTTTTTCTACGAAATGAAGATATTGTATTTGGAGAATTAAGAATTCCGATTGGAACAGAAAAACTATGGAGTTCTAAAAGTGCTATTAGTAAATGGAGATTTGCCAGAAAAAAATCACTAAAACGTCCATATTTTTGACGATTTGATTCCTTCGTATCCAGATGAAAAAATTAAACTTGGGAAATGGAGAAATATCCTCAAGAATTATCGACTTAATTTCACCAATTGGAAAAAGGGCAGAGAGGGCTTATCGTTGCACCACCAAAAGCTGGAAAAACGGTGTTATTGTCAACTCTTGCAAATGATATTATAAAAATATAATCCAGAAATTGATGTATGGATATTATTAATTGACGAGAGACCTGAAGAAGTTACTGATATTAAAGAAAATGTAAAAGAAGCGGAAGTTTATTCAGCTACATTTGATGAAGATCCAAGAATGCACACACAAGTTACTGAAAACGTTCTGGAAATGGCAAAAAGAGAAGTTGAGCGTGGAAAAGATATTTTTAATCTTAATGGACAGCCTTACAAGGCTTGCACGGTCGTATAACATCACAATTCCATCAAGCGGAAAAAATTGATTTCTGGTGGAATTGACCCAAAATGCACTTTTATTATCCAAAAAGATTTTTAGGAGCTGCAAGAAATATTAAAAAGGTGGAAGCTTGACAATTATAGCAACGGCTTTGATTGAAACAGGAAGTAGAATGGATGAAGTTATTTTTGAAGAGTTTAAAGGAACTGGGAATATGGAAATTCTTTTAAGTAGGACACTTGAACAGTTGAGAATATTTCCAGCAATAGACGTTTTAAGAAGTGGAACAAGACGTGAGGAATTATTGATTCCAAGAGAAAATTTGGAAAAAAATATGGAAATTACGAAGAGAACTTAGTGAAATGTCGGAAGTTGAAGGAATGAAAAAAATTTACTTGAACTTATAAAACAATACAAAAAAATAATGATGAATTACTAGATGATTTATACAAACATAAAAAAAGTTAAATAAAAACTATACTGCACCCTTGTCTTTAACACAAGATAGAGTGCAGTTTTTATTTTAGTAAATTATCTATGTAACCTTCTTTTAAATTCTTCTTTATAAGATTTATAGGCATATCGCAACATTATACTTAAAAATAAAGAGAGGGATGGAAGAAAAATATTGACCATGTCATTTTTACTTATAATCAATTCTAAAAATTAACAAGAAAAAATTCCAACAAAAATAAAAATTCAACATTTTTAACCTGTCACTTTTATGTTTATCCCATATAAATGAAAAGATTAACCCAACAAAAATAAAATGCTACAACAATTGGAATCCCAGATTTACACTCCAAGTCAATTTTTTATCTCTCAAATCTAGCAAATACAAATATCCTGATACTCCAATCAGAATTAAAAATAAATTTGTTCTCATTCGATAGGGAATCTAAAAATATAAATAATCCCAAATCAAAAACTAAAATTGAAAGAATCGCATAATATCCCCATTTTATTTCTCCATACATTATTAAATTTTTGAAATAGGACTTCTAGTATTGAAATTATTGAAATTGTAAAAAAATGAGAGAAATACAGCTTTTTACTTTTTCATTTTCATTTCATATAAATTTATATTTATAATTGGATATTCCTTTTCATATTCCTTTTCTTCAAGTCCGTCTATTCTAGGAACAACTGTTTCACATAATGGACATCTTTTTGTGCCTTCTTCCAGTTCTACTCCACATTTTATACAATACATCTTAATTTTCCCCCTTATATTTATGAATAATTTGTAATTATTTTAGATTTTATTCCCTTTTTCGCAAATAAATAAAAAAATCTCTCTCAATATCATAATTTGCGGTTAAATTTCCAAAATTTACGTAAATTTTTCTGATTATCACTAATAACTCCCATTTTTTTATTTTTACATCGTTTACTTGGTGGTGGCAAAAATCTCAAGCCTTTTAAAAATTTTTCATATTTTTTTATCAATTTTGAAAATTCCTAAATTTGAAAAAATCCAGTTGTATAGCCACGTTCACCATAATAATCAAAAATAAATGGAAAAAATATCCGCTTTATCAAGTATGGAACTGACTTTATTATCATATTTCCAATTGGATTCATAGCTTTGTAAATACTTTTTATAAAATTTCTTTTTAGTAATTTTTAATGCAAAATAATTATTCAGATACATTATAATTTCTGAAAGGGAATAGAGCTCAAGACTGGCATCCACACTAGGAGTTATATTTATGAAAAAATTTCTGTAAGTCGTTTCTTCAAAAAATTTTTTTCGTAAATCAACTGGAACTCAATAACAATTGGATTTTTGCCTGCGAATATCTGTCCAGCAAAATTTTAAAATATACTGCAAGCAAATATTTCCCAATGGTTGTTCCGTATTTTTACTTTCCGTTTTTAAATCGTTTATGGAAATTTCTCCTGTTGTAACGTGATACTGTCCTTTTTCCAATATTTTTTTATTGGTAAATGGAATGCTGATTTTATTGTGGTTTCTTTACTCACTTTTTTTAAATATTTTTTCATATAAATCGACATATTCATTTTTATTTTTTTCTGTTTCATCAGAGCTTTCTAATATTTCTTCTATTTTTTTGGAAATTTGTTTTTTTCACAAAAATATTTTTCTTCTAAATATTTTTTTCAATTAAATCCTGAAAAAAATAATAATGCTCCTTTTCCATCTGTTAAAAAAATGTGCTATTTCTATCGAGATTTTATTATTAAAATAAATTATTCTCAGCGGATTATCTTTTCTTATGTCTGTACAAGGATATGTTACTTCTTTTTCTAATCATAAAATGTGTTTTCTTTTTGCTGCAAATAATTCCAGAAAATCCCTTTTTTTAGTTCTGAATTGTAAAATGGATATTTTTTTCAAGAAAAATTAGACACTTTTTTAATATTTTTTTATATCAATATTTTCTGTAAACAATGCAGAAAGCCGAAAGCACGTTGTCCGCCCTTCGCTGATTATTGATGAGTAAGTTTTTGCAAAGGCATCTAGCTCATACCAGATTTTTCATTTTTCACATTTTTCCCCTTTTTATTCAAATTTTTAATTTAATTTTTTTAAATAAATTTTTTTATTTTTTTCCAGATATTCTTTCAATTTTTTTCATAATTTCTTTTTGCTGTTTCATATCCAATTTTATAAACTTCAAAAAGTTTTTTACGATTTTTCAATTCTTCCCAAAGTCAACTCCACTTCTGGACGTATCACAAAAAATTTCGCCTTTTTCCCTCAAGTTTATCAATATAATCCAGTATTTCATTATATCGGCTAAAACGTGTATTCATAAGTTCCACAAACTTAGGAAATTTTTATATCTTATTTTAATAATTTTCCCCAGCTGACTCTGTTTTTTCTATAATCTTTATTACGTGTCAAAACTACAATATTTTTAGTATTTCCATTTTCAATAGACTTTTTAATTGGTATTGGATCAGAAACTCCTCCATCCAGATACACATTTCCGTTAATTTCCACTAGTCTAGAAAGAAGTGGCAATGAACTTGATGTCTCACATAAATTGTATCTGTGTCAAAATCTTTAACTTCAGGATATTCAGTCTCTCCTGTTTCACAATTTGTAATCACTGCCTGAAATTTTTGTCTTATTTTTTTAAATGTTTCATTATCAATCGGATTAAGTTTATTTGGAATTTCATTGTAAACTAGATTCACATCAAATAAATCCCCTGTTTTAATCAAACTATAAAGAGTGCAGTATCTTTTATCATTTAAATAATCCACTGACACATTAAATGCTCTTTTATGCTGTTTTTGACAAATAACTGCATGCATGACAAGCTCCAGCAGACACTCCTATACAGTTATCAAATTCAATATTTTTTCCAGAAAAAAATCTAGCACTCCTGCTGTAAAAAAATTCCTCTAAAGCCCTCCGCCTTCCAGCACTAATCCTGTTCTGTCATTCATTTCAACTTCATCCCTTCTCAGTTTTATTTAATTTTTATCAATTAATATTTTACATTATTATACACCTAACAATCATATTTTTTTCCACTATTTTTTTACTTTTTAAAGAAGAAAAAAATTGTTGACATTTCTTTGCATATTTGGTATAATAAAAATTGTAATAAATACAATTTTAAATAAACTATAATTTTTAAGGAGTGATAAAAAAATGTCAAAAACAGTTGAAAAAAATTAAATCTTTACTTAGCTAACTTAAATGTACTTTACAGAAAAGTGCAAAATTACCACTGGAATATTGTTGGTGCTGGATTCTTTTCTGTTCATGCAAAAATTGGAAGAATATTATGATGCAATAAATACACAAATTGATGATGTTGCAGAAAGAATTTTGTCAATAGGAGGACGTCCTTTAGGAACTCTAAAAGACTACTTGGAAGTTACAACTATTAAAGAAGCTGAAAATAAGGAAATTTCTATTCCAGAAGCAGTAGCTGACGTAAAAAGAATTTGAAAGCAATGTTAAAATTAGTAAAAGAAATAAAAGTTGTGGCTGATGAAGAAAAATGATTACGGAACTTCTGCATTAGTTGACGAATATATCAGCACATACGAAAAAGATTTGTGGATGTTAAATGCATATTTAAAAATAATACTTTTACAATTAAAAACTTTTACAAAGTCATAAAAATCACCTACTATATATATTTAGAGAAAAGTCTTTATTACAAGATTTTCTCTTTTTATTTACAAAATATATAAAAAATGTTATAATTAATTATTAATAAAAAAATTAAAAAGGGTGAGGTTATGGCAATAAGTTTATTTAGTTGCAGTTATATGGGAGTTGATACTTATGTTGTGGAAGTCGAAGTTGACCTATCCAGAGGACTGCCTGTGTTTAATATAGTTGGAATGGGAGATCAGGCGATTTCTGAAAGTAAGGAGCGGATTAGGAGCTGCTTTAAAAATATGGGATTTGAATTCCCAGTTAGGCGTGTATTAGTGAATTTATCTCCTGCAAATATTCGAAAAAAAGGAAGTCATTTTGATTTGAGTATTTTTGGGAATACTTGCCAATATTGGACACATTTCAAATATAGAAATATTAAAAATATCTAATTTTAGGAGAAATTTTCACTAAATGGAAAAAAATAAAAATCTATAAATGGAGCAATAAATGCCACAATTTTAGCAAAGGAAACGGATTTTGAAGGAGTTATTGTTCCGATGGAAAAATTATAACGAGGCAAAACTGATTTCAGGTGTAGAAATTATTCCTGTTGACGAAATAACGGAATTACTGGCTTTTCTAGATGGAAAAACTGATGTAGAGAATTTACGAAAAAGCAGACAAGATGGATAATTTTAAAATTGAAAAAGATATAAATGTTGAAGAAACTATTGATTTTTTTCCGATGTGAAAGGGCAGTTTTTTAGCAAAAAGAGCGTTGGAAATTGCAGCGGCTGGCGGACATAATGTATTTTTAATAGGAGACCCTGGTTCAGGAAAAATCAATGCTTGCAAAACGTTTTAACACAATTCTGCCTGAAATGCCAGAAGAAGAAATAATCGAAACGACAAAAATTTACAGTATTTCAGGAATGCTAAAGCCAAAATGAGCCAATAATTCGCAAACGTCCATTTAGAGCTCCGCATTATTCAGCAACACAAGTAGGCTCTAGTAGGTGGTGCAAACAGAGTTGGTGAAATTACATTGGCATTAAATGGAGTATTCTTTCTAGATGAAATTGGAGAATTTGAAGGAAAAACACTAGAAACGTTGAGACAACCACTGGAAGATGGAAAAATTGTCATTTCAAGAGCAAACTTTAGTGTAACTTATCCAGTAAAGAACATAACAATAACAGCTTCAAATCCTACTCCAAGCGGATATTTTTCCCGATAATCCGCTATGCAACGACAGTTTACATGAAATAAAACGTTATCAAAAAAATTTTTCAGGTCCGTTTCTCGACAGAATGGATTTGTACGTGGAAATGCATCAGCTGAAAAAAGATGAAATTTTTGACGAATCTCTCTCGGAAAAGTCAAAGGAAATTCAGCAAAGAGTAATAAAAGCACGTGAAATTCAAAAAACACGTTTTTAATTCAAATACGTTAAACAGAGATATGAACAAAAAGCAGTTAAACAAATATTGTAAAAATCGATGAAGAAAGTCAGGAAATTATGAAATCGGCGATTGACAATTTAAAAATTATCAGTTAGAATGTTTGACAAACTGCTGAAAGTTTCACGAACAATAGCAGATTTGGATGGAGAAGAAAAATATAAAAAAAGGAACATCTTTTTGAAGCGCTTAATTATAGAAAAAAATAATAGAGATTGTTTCCATAACATAGTTTTTTTATTTTTAACAAGAGGGGACTATACTGGATAATATTTACTTTTAGTGTAATTCTAAATTCATATAATTATCAATCAAGTCTATTATTCAAAATAATAAAAATGTGTAATCAGTCAATTTAATTTGATTAACTACACATTTTTTTACGTAAATTATTATTTTTCAATAATTCTTTTTCCTATAAAAATTCAATAATTCTTCCTTCCTGTATTTTTCAATGAAGAATAAAAACACATCTTCGTTTTTTTAAACACTAATTTTTTTCCTAATTTCCTTTAACTGTTTGAATTTTTTTCATTATTTGACAATTTATCTGCCTTTGTAAAAAAATTATATAATATTCAATTCCAAAAATGTTCCAACCACTTTAACATTTCCATATCTTCGTTTGACGGAACTCTACGTAAATCAAGCAATAAAAATACAACTTTTTTTCACGATTTGAAATTAGATAACTTTTCAATAGTTTTTTTCCCCAGTTTTTCTTAATGGCATCAGGTACTTTTGCAAAGCCATATCCTGGCAAATCAACAAAAATAAATTTTGTCATTTATCAAAAAAATAATTAATTAACTGCGTTCTCCTGGAGTTTTACTTGTTCTAGCTAAACTTTTTCCTCTTTTGTTAAAAGAATTTATTAATGATGATTTTCCTACATTTGACCTTCCAATAAATGAAAAATTCTACAATATTGTTAAAATCTGGATAATCTTTTTCTACAACTGCAGATTTTACAAATTCAGATTTATTTATTTCCATTTTTCACCTCTTTTTTTCTTAAATTTTTTTCACTATTAAATATTTCTAATCTTTAAATTCTTCTCTTGCATTTTCCAATGAAGCTTCGTCTGGCATAAAATACCAAACTCCGTTAATCATTCTTCCATCTCCAGTAATCTCATGCTGCTCAATATCCGAATGGTGAATCAAAACCGCTGGCAATACTGACAAACTTTTTAATAGGATTTACTGCTATTTCCATATGTTCCTTTGTATAGCCATAAACTTGAGGAATATATTTCCATCCTGACGGTGCAGCTATTTTTTTTGACAATTCCTTGAATAACTTGTCTTTTGTCGTTCATCACGCTTGAATGCCGTATCACTTTTTTTCTATGTCTTGTATATGCAAGTGCCATTCTTCCTCTCAAATTATAAACTTGCCCTTTATCAAAATGATATACTTCCTGATCAAAAATAATCCTGATTAAAAAGTATGATTTTGCAACAACATCGATTCCGTCTATTAAATTTGTTATATTCATCACATCTTCAAATCTGAAACGTACATGGTAATTAATTTTTGTATCAAGCAAGTTTTCAACTGCATCAATTGTACATTGTGTTCCACCAAAATGATGTGAATGTGTAATTTTGTCCTGTTTATAATTTTCACAAGGAATTTCCGCATATGTATCACGTGGTATCGAAACCATCTTTATCTGTGCCAAATATGGTATAACCCTTATAACAATAAGCCCGTCACTTCGAGATCCTTCTGTTGGCTGATTTGCATAGGCATCCACCCCAATTACAAGAATATTAAATGGAACACATAACCACCCAATTAACGCTGCTAAAGCTATTAGTAATATCAATAATATTTTTCATTTTTTTCACCTCCATAGTTAAAAACCAAACCAAAAAGTTATGATCATTTTATTACAAATTCTGAATTATTTAGTTTTTTTCAGTTTAATTTTTGAAGAAATTCAGATACATCTGAAAAAATCTTGTTAAACATAACATTTAGTTTCCAAATATTCTAAAAATTTATCAATTTTTTCTTTTCAGTTCTTCAATATTTCCATCATTTTCAATAACAAAAATCGCTTCTTTTTCTTTTCATCCAAAGGCATCTGGGAATTAATAATATTTAAAAGCATCATTTTCACTGCGTTTATCTCTTTCCAAAATTCGCCTAATTTGTGTACTTTTTGCACTGATTAACAAAAATATAATCAAATTCCTTTTCCCATTGGACTTCAAAAAAGCAGCTGTATTTCTACAAAAAAATAATTTTTATTATGTATTTGAAAATCTGTTCTCTCATAGTATGCAAAATTTCTGGATGCATAATTGAATTTAAAAAGCAGTCTTTTTCTTTATTTTCAAAAATAATTTTTTTCCTAATTTTTTTCACGTGAAATTCGGATTGCATTATTTTCATTTTCAAAATTACCGCTATTTTTCCAAAACTTCTTTTCCAAAAATTTTCCACAATTTTTTTCTATAACTTTTGGAATTTTTTTATAACCTCATGAGAAATAGTGTCCAAATCAATAACAGGAAATTTATTTCCCCGCAAAATCTGGCTAACTGTACTTTTTCCAGTTCCAATTCCGCCAGTAAGCCCAATAACCATTTTTTTCTTCAATTTTTTTCCTTTCTAAAAACTTAGTAATTATTACAAATACAATGTATTTTATACCTTTTTTTATTTATTTGCAACAATTTTTTGAAGAAAAATTTTAATTTGTATAGATAAATTAAAAAAAGCGTTTCAAAAATATAAAAAAATTTTTAGAATAAATAATAAATTTTAGAATAAAATATGGTATAATAAAAGTAGAATTTAAAAAAATAAAAAAATTGAAAAAAATATTTACAATATGATAAAAATTATCTGGAGAAATTAAAAAGTTTTAATTAGCAAAAAAATAAATTAAATATTTGATTCATAAACAAAAAAATAAGGAGGACATATGGAACTGAAAGATATTCAGGAATTAATGCAGGTTTTAAAAAAAGAAAAATTTAACCGAGATGAAAAATAAAAATATGGAAACGTAAAGCTTACATTAACTAATTCTGAAACTGGACAAGTTACAAAATGCCACAGCGCCTGTAACAAAAAGTTCAAAAAAATATCGCCAAGGCATTGCCTAAAGAAGAAGTTATTAAATCAAGCAATGTAGGAAGAATAAGATTAATAAATTCAAAAAGTTGGAACTTCAGTAAGAAAAAGGAGAAATTCTTGCCAGAATTAACACAATTGGAATTGACAACGATGTAAAAAGCTACTGTAAATGGTGTCTTGAAAGAAGTATTAGTTGCAGATGGTTCAGCTGTGGATTTTTGCAAAGGAATTATTTAAAAATTGAAGTTAAATAATATTGAAAAATAAAAAAATCTTTTAGGAGGATGAAGACAGTAATGTTCAAGAAAAATATTAATAGCAAATAGAGGAGAAATTGCTGTTAGAATAATCAGAGCAGCAAGAGAACTGGGAATAGCAACTGTAGCGGTTTATTCAGAAGCTGACAAGGATTCACTTCACGTGAAACTTGCTGATGAGGCTATCTGTATCGGAACTGCCAGCAGTGCGGATTCATATTTAAAAATACCTAATATTATTTCAGCGGCACAAATTACAGGAAGTGAGGCAATTCATCCAGGATATGGATTTTTTTAGCCGAAAATCAAAGATTCGCTGAAATCTGTGAAAAAAATGGAATTGTATTCATTGGTCCAAAACCTGAACTAATCAGTATGATGGGAGACAAAAGCCACTGCAAGAGAAACAGCTATTAAACATAAAAGTTCCAATAACAAAAAGGCTCAGACGGAATTGTACCAAATGTGGAAGAAGCTAAAAAAGTTGCAGAATGGATAACTTATCCTGTTATGATAAAAGCTACTGCCGGTGGTGGTGGTAAAGGAATGAGAATTGCACACGATGAAAAGGAACTTGTGGAAAATTACATTGCAGCCCAAAATGAAGCAAAAGCGGCATTTGGAAATCCAGATGTTTATATTGAAAAAATACGTGGAAGAACCACGACACGTAGAAATTCAAGTAATTGGAGACAAATTTGGAAACGCTGTTCATTTGGGAGAAAGAGACTGCACAATTCAAAGACGTCATCAAAAATTAATAGAAGAATCCCCATCAACTGGAATTGATGCAAAAACACGTGAAAAAATGGGAAAATTTGCTTCAAAACTTGTAAAAGGTATTGGTTACGACAGTGTTGGAACATTGGAATTTCTTGTTGACAAAAATATGAATTTCTATTTTATGGAAATGAATACTAGGATTCAGGTGGAACACACTGTAAGTGAGGAAATTACTGGTGTTGATCTAATAAAAAGAACAAATAAGAGTAGCAGCGGGAGAAAAAAATTAAGTGTTTCCCAAAAAGATATAAATATTAACGGACACGTTATAGAATGCAGAATAAATGCAGAAGATTCTGAAAAACGGATTTTTACCTTCTTCAGGAATTATGGAAAAATATATTCCATCTGGCGGAATCGGTGTAAGAGTCGATTCACATTCATATCAAAAATTATGAAATACCGCCTTATTACGATTCAATGATTGCAAAAACTTATCGTGAAAGGTAAGGACAGGGAAGAAGCTATTGTTAGAATGAAACGTGCCTTAAAGGAATTTATTATAGAAGGTATAGACACAACTATACCATTCCATTTGAAAGTTCTTGATAATAAAGATTTCAATGACGGAATTATCTATACAAATTTCATTGAAACTCATTTTAAAGAAACTCTTGGAAAAATAAAAAAATAAGTAAATTAATTAATATTAATTTTATATACAAATAATTTTATTATTTGATAAAAAAATAAAAATAGGAGGAATGAAAATGAACGAATTAGGAAATGTAAATATATCACAAGAAGTGGTGGCAACAATTGCAGAATCTGTAGTATCAGAAATTGAAGGAGTAAATAGCCTTGTAGGTGGAACTTCAAAAATGAAATTGTTAAATTTTTCCAAAAATGTATCTTCAGGTGGAAAAAGGAATTGAAGTGGAAGTTGGAGAAACTGAATGTACAATAGATTTGTATATCGTAGCTAAAATGGGATACAAATTGCCAGCATTAGCAGGAGAAATTCAAACAAACGTGGTAAAAGCAATTACTGATATGACAGGGATTGAAAGTTCAGGAAGTTAACAGTATTTATTCAAAAAAATTGTTAAAGACGATAAAAAGACGTTGTTCAAAACTCCAGTAGAAACAGCAGAAATCGAAGAATAAAAAATCATAATACACTCAAACAAAAACTTTAAAATCGGATAACTCTATTTTTATTATAATTTTAGAAAAATTTCGGTTTTAAAAGCTGTTTGGGTATATTTCAGGAAGGAAAGGAGAGTCTGTCAATCTAAACATCATATTTTAAAAGAATTACAAAAAAATATTTCTGAAAAAAATTTGATGTATTTTGACAACACATATTGATGATTGCAATATTAGGATTTTTGGCAAGATTATCTGTAATACTCGGATTTGTTGGTATTGCTTTTTCGAGTATATCGGATATGCTGTTTGGGACTGATTATTTGGGACAACTTGATATTTTTATTGATTTAAGCAGTTTAAACTTTAGAATTTTAGTTGGAATATTATCAATAATTTATCTAGTCATATTTTTACTTTCTTATATTGACAAACTTACAAAATATTCTCAAAGTAGAAAAAGTGAAAAATAAAAAGTGGAGAAATTGAAGTTTCTATTAAAACTATAAATGAAACGTCAAAAGATTTTTAAGTAATCAGGAAATCATAAAAATTTCAAAAAATTAAATCATTTCCAAAAGGAAAAGCAGTTGTTATAGAAGCTACGTGGATACCTACAACGTTGATAACTTGAACGAAAAACTATCAGAAATTCAAAGTAAATTATCTGATTATATTTTTAAAAGCGACTGGAATTACGGTGAAAAAAGTAAGGTAAAATTAAAAAAGTTTTAAATGAAACAATTATTGATCATTGATTCTCCAGCTATTCAGAAAAGAAGAAGAACAAAAATGCAAGCAATAAAAACAAAAATTTTTAAAAACAAAAAAATAATACACAAATTGAAACTTCCCCAACTGGAAAGGAAAATTAATGACACGAAGAGAAATTAGAGAGAAATATTTAAACTTCTTTTTGAACATGAACTAATTGATAATAACATCGAAAAAGAATAAATGATGTAATTAATGAAGAAAAATTTAAAGAAAAAAATGACGAGATTGATTTTTTTACGAAGCTATGTTACTGAAATAATTGAAAAATGAAAATATTCTAATTGAAAAAAATAAAAAAATATATTAGATGGTTGGACTTATGAACGTTTGGGGACAATAGAAAAAGTTTTGTTAAAAATATCTTTTTATGAAATCACTATAAAGAATATAGGATATGAGATAGCAATTAATGAAGTTCTGGAAATCGCTAAAAAAATATTCTTACAACGATACAAAAGAATTTCTTAATGGAATCCTTGCAAAAATTAGTGAAAGATATTAAAGAAGAACAACATAAATAAATGGAAGAACAACCTAAAAGAAACAAATAATAAAAACTAAAGACTTCTGTATTTTTAAAAATATGGAAGTTTTTTTAAAAATTATAAATTTGACTGATTTTTATTAGTCTATCAAAATTATCATATTTTTTTAAGAAAAAGGAAGCTAAGTTGATGATAGGAATAGTTATCGGAAAAATTTTTTCCGCTTCATATTGGACACGTAAATTTAATTCAACGGGCAAGCGGAATTGTGGACAGGTTATATGTGGTTATCTCATATTCTGATGATGCTGATGACCTGCTTATATCAAATTCACGTTTTTGTTAAGGAAATAACACCAAAAGGACAGGCTGCGATTTGTAAAGCAGACATTTAAAAAAATCAGCCCAATATCTCATCTTTCTTATTAGATGAAAATAATTACTCTCAAAAAGGTGACAACTGGGAACAATGGGCAAGAGCTTTTAAAAAGGAAATTGAAAAAGAGAAAAAGCTGAAAAACAAAAATGAAATTGACTGGAAAAATGATGTTGTATTCATAAGCAACCGTGATGAGGATAAGGAATACAATTTAAAGCATTTTGGCTCAGAAACAAAATCAATTGACAAGGACTATATCGAATACAACGTAAATTCCAAGCAAATTCGTGAAAATCCGAGCAAATACTGGGAATTTTTACCACGTGAAGTAAGGGAGCATTTAATTCCAATTATTACAATCTGTGGTGGGGAAAGCAGTGGAAAAAGTGTAATGATTGACAAACTTGCAAATGTTTTTTTAATACTACTTCAGCGTGAGAATATGGACGTGAGTATGTTTTTGAAAAGCTGGGCGGAGATGAGGAATCTTTACAGTATTCAGATTACGAAAAAATCGTCTTTGGTCATCAGTCAAACGTGCTTTACGCCGCTAGAAATGCCAACAAATTTGCATTAATTGATACAGATTATATCGCCACTCTGGCTTTTTGCCTAACTTATGAAAAACAGGGATAATCCAATTGTACGTGAATTTGTTCAGAATTACAGATTTGATTTGACAATTTTATTGGAAAAACAATGTGGCTTGGGTAAATGATGGGCTGCGTTCAATTGGTGATAATGACAGACGTGAAAGATTTCAAAAATTTGTTAAAGCAATTATATAAAGAATACGACATTCCTTATATTATAGTAAAAATCTGACAGTTATGAAAAAGATATTTAGCTTGCAAACATATTATCAAGTCTTATTTAGATGGTGCTGATAATGCTCAGCTTCTAGAATATAGCAGACAGTTATACTTAATAATTAAAACGAAAAATGCAAGGAAATAACAATAACTTGTCTTCCTTGCATAATCAAATATTATTTTATAGGAAATTATGACAAAAATAATTTAAAATCAAACTTAAAAATTATAATTATTTTATCAGTCTGATTTAAAAAAATTCAAGTACAATCTAATTAATTTCCTATATTTTTTTATTTCTTGTTAAATTTACAGTCAGTACTAAAAATATATAAATACACCAAATATGGAATAGATCCCATTTTTATGTAATGTGGTAAAAGCTTACTGCAACAACAAATATTCCCAATGTAAGTAATGCCGCTTTTTCCTAGCTGTTCTCCAATGACTTCTTTTTAAATCGTAACCAAATACAACTGGACGAAAAAAACTTTGTTTATTATTTTTGCAAAAGGATTTAATATTAACAGTACATAAGATAATGTTTCATTTTTTTATTCCAAGCATTGTCAATAAAACAATCACAGCTCCCAGCATTACTCCGTAATAAACTTTTTCCTGCTGGAGACATTGGGCTTGTTGGCATATCAGTTGCCATAAATATTCCGATTAACAATACTCCTCCTATTGAAACAGAAATTCCGTCTTTTAGGAACATCGTAGCTAAAAATGCTGTAGCAAAAAGACTTACTGGAATATGCCACGAAATTCTATTTTTTTAATAACAAATATAACCCTCCAAGAATTAAAAGCAAAAAGCAGAATATGAGCCTAAAGAACCTGAAGGACTTAAAAAGCAGGCTATCCAAATAATTTGCAAATGGAGTTTTAGAAAAATTTTCAAAAATCTTATATTTGACATTTTTAAGGCTTCTTTATTAAAACCATATTGCTCCTGAAGAACATCCTTCTGGAAAAAAAGACTGTCATAAATTCACGTCCTACTACTGCTGGATTAAAAATATTTTTCCAATTCCACCATACATCAGTTTCCCAAAAATTATAGCCATACTGACTCAAAAAGCGACAACTGGTAATGAAGTAAATGGTGCTAAAGTTAAAGCTAGTAAGATTCCAGTTATTATAGCTGACAAATTTTTGCGTAGAACTCTGAATCGTTTAAAAAAATACTCTGGAAAAAATATTTTTCCGTCCATACAGCCGATAAAACTGATACGACGATTACTAAAAGTGCTCTTATTCCATAAACTAGCCAAGCTGCAATGATGGCTGGAAAAAGTGCTATAATTACATCTTTCATAATATTTCTCACATCAACTTCAGTACGAATGTATGGGGTAAATGATATCTTTTGAGATTTTCTTTTTCTGAAAAAAATTTTTTTATTATTTTTCTTCTTTTTATTCTTTTTAGAACGTTTCTCTGCTTCTTTTTATATCTAATATTTTTACTGTCTCGTCTAATTTTTCCTTTTCTAATTTTTTTAATTTTAATATTTTAGTTTCACTACCGTCCAAAAAGTTCTCCTTTAAAAATTTCTCCTTCATCTACATCCAATATTTCTCCCATAAGTGTTTTTCACTTGCCATTATTTATTTTCCTCCATTTCCGATAAAATTGCTTTCCCATTTTTATGCTTTCAATTAAAAGGTACTCTTGATGGACAGACAAATTCACATGCTCCACATTCAATGCAATTTTGAATATTAGCTTTTATCATTTTTCATATTTACCTTTTTCATAATAATCTGCAAACTCAAAAAGGCATAAGGTTCATTGGACAGGCTTCAACACAATATCCACACGAAATACAACTTTCTCTCTCAATTTCTTCTTTACTTAAAAAAATAGTATTCCAGAAGTTCCTTTTATTACTGGTATTCTAGAATCAAAAACTTCAATTCCCATCATAAAGTCACCAAAAATCACTTTTTCTTCTTTTTTTAATTCCTAATTCATTCACAATGTGATAAAAGCGGTGTCCCAATTTTTACTTTATAATTTCCGATATTTTTTTGCTTCTTCTCCGGAAATTGTAATAATTCTTTCAACAAGCGGTTTCCCTTCAAAAATACATCATATACCGCCTTAACTGTTCCAACGTTGCTCACAATCACACCTTGATTCAATGGAAGCTCCCCTTTTTTTAACTTTTTTCCCTGTTACAGTATTTATAAGCTGTAATTCGCTTCCTTGCGGATAAATTGTTGGAAAGCAATTTTATTTTTTTAAATTAACTTTTTCTTCCTTTGCCAATTCTTCAAATTTTTGAATTAAATTACTATTTTTCATTTTCAATTCCAATTACAATTTCCTTTGGATTTAATAATTTTTCTATAACTTTTATTCCATTCAGAATTTCCTTAGTAAAATTTTTCATAAGTGAGTAATCTGAAGTCAAATATGGTTCACATTCAGCTCCATTTATTATAAACGTTTCGACTTTTTTTAAATTTTGTGTCATATTTTATATGAGTTGGAAACTGAGGCTCCTCCAAGCCCTACTATCCCAGCTTCCCTTATTATTTTAATAATATCTTCCTTTTTGATTGTTCTCAAATCTTCAACTTTTCTTTTTTTAAGCTTCATTTCACTATTTTTGAAAAATCATTTACAATAATAACCGTTTTTACTTTAGTTCCATTTGGAATACGATGTTCAACAACATCAACAACATCACCAGAAACTGGCGAATGAATATTAGCTGAGACATTTCCAAAAATTTCCCTATTTTTCATATTTTTTTACATAATCTCCTAATTCCACCGTTTCAATCGCTGTACTTCCGATATGTTGCAAAAGTGGAACATATAAAAGATTTGAATCGTTAATTTCTCTTAATTCTGTATCTTTTGTCATTGGTTTCATCGGTTTACGTTTTTCAGTTTTAACTCTTTTTGTTTTACTTCATATCATCAATTTCCTTGTTTAAAAGAATGTCTATAACTCTTCGTATACTTCTTGCCATTTTCTTCTCCATTTTTATTTTAAATTTTCTTAATAAAACTTTTACTATTTTAATTCTTCAGTAAAAAAACAATTTTTTTATACCAATATTGTCCTTTTGATTTTTGCTGTAAAACTAAAAATCACTAGTTTAATAATCATAAAACAAGGGGCTTATTTTACCCTCGCCTTTAATTATTAATTATAATTTTATTTTTATATTTAATTAGTATCTGTCATAAGTTCATCTATCAGATCTTTTACATGCACAATTTCTTTTAATCTCCATCCATTCGCACCTGAGAAGAATAATCCACTCTGAAGCCTACCAAGATAAGACATCTCCAAGACTGTCTGCAATACAGTATCCTACTCTATTTGCACCTTTTTCCACGTTCACATGGGAATACACAGTTGCTTATACATTTGATTTTTAGTATTAGGCTCAATGTTTGAACTAAATTCGTTTTTACAGCACGTCCTGGATAGCCAACTGGCGAACTTACAATTACTATATCTTCTTCTTTTGCATCAAGTAGAACCTGTTTTTAAAAACATCGCTTGCATCACATTCGTGAGTACCGATAAATCTTGTTCCTATTTGAACGGCATCAGCTCCAAGCGCCATAATATTTTTATATCGTTATTGTCCCATATTCCACCTGCCGCAATAATAGGGAAAATCGCCCCATTTATCACGTTCCTCCTTGATTGGCGGTAATATTGCTTCCAGTTGATGTTCAGGAGCAAATAATTCTTCATATTTTGCACCTTGGTGTCCACCACTTTTTGGTCCTTCCACAATTACTGCTCCCGGCATTCTCCCAGCAGCTTTCCATTTTTTGCAAATTATTTTCAAAGCTCTAGCTGATGAAAACTATCGGCACAATTTCCACATCTGGATAATCTTTTACAAGCCTTGGAAGTTCCAACGGAAGTCCTGCTCCTGTAACAATGATATTTGCCCCAGCCTCAAGAGCATCCTGTACTACTCTCTCATAATCGTTTATCGCATGAAGAATATTACATGCAAGCGGTTTATCTCCACAAATTTTTCTTGCATTTTTAAATATTTCAAAAAGAGCTTCACGATTATATGCATTTTTCTGTCCCAAGAGGACGACCATTTACAGCTTTTTCACAAATCTCATATTTTGGTAGTATCCAGTACAGATGGCGCTTATTGTTCCAAGACATCCATTTTTGCGACATTTCCAGCAAGCTGGTCCCTAGCTGATTCAACACCCATTCCACCTTGAACTATTGGTTTTTCAATAAAATATTTTCCTATTTTTATTCCTTTTAATTCGATTTTTGTTTTATTCGAGTTTTTCTAAATTTTCCTCTTTAATTTCTGTTATTTCACTCACTTTGATTTCCTCCATTTTTATAATTTTTTTATAAATAGTATCTTTAATTATTCATAAAAATTATATGGCGGAGCTCTGCTAATCTTTATATTTTTGCTTTATTGATGTATAATTCAGAAGAATATAAAAAAACAAACGTAATTTTTGGCAAAACTATTAATTTTGTAATTTTTTTCAATAACTTTTTCTTATGTCATTTTCAATAAAAATTTTTGTACCCATTAGCACAAAAGACGCTCAAAATTTTCAACTAATTTTTATATCCACATTTTTCCAAAAATGATAAATCTATACCCGAATTGGAAATGTGTTTATCTAGCAATTTTAAAAATTCATCACTTTTTACTTATTACAATATTTTTTTATTCTTTTCATATAATAAAGCAATGTTTTCTATATTCAAAAATTTATTTTAGAAAAAGCCGAAAAAAATAATCTTTTTGTAATTTGTCCCAAAAATCTGATACAACCGACTGCACTATTTTTTTGATAATTTTTTTCAGCCGAAATTTTTCAAACATAAAACCTCCTTTATTATATACTCAAAATTGCTATTAAATTAACAAAAATAAAATAAATTTTTATAACATCTGTTATTTTCATTTTAATTATATAATTTTTTTACAACTTTTTACAATTAAATATTTTTATTTTGATATCCAAAATATTTATATAAAGTTTATCCTTTTTACTATAAAAATCTATCTTTAAAATTTTCATTACAATTATACCTTTTCCAGCAATAAAAATCAATTTTTATTTCAGCTCTTCTTGATTAATAATCATTTTTAAACTTCTAGTATATATAAAATTGCAGAAATTAGCTAAAATTGATATAATATTAGAAAAATATAAATAAAAATAGAGGGTGAAGTTATATGAGTAGTGTCATCAATTATTCTGGAGAAGATTTTTGAAAATGAAAACAGTTTCTCAGACGGGACTTACACTTGTTGATTTTTTTATGCTATCTGGTGCGGTCCTTGTCAAATGCTTGAAAAGGTTCTTGTTGAAGTGAGTAAAAATTCTAATTGTAAAATTGTTAGAATTGATGTTGATGATTATCCAGAATTTGGGTCAAAATTTAAGATAAAGAGGATTGCCTACACTAATACTTTTTAAAGAAGGTAAAAATTGTGGAAACATTAAACGGTTTCAAAACTTTTGATGAGATTATGGAAAAAAATTAATTTACATAATTAATTTGATAATTTTAAAAATTTGCTTTAGATATGAAAAATAGAAAAATTTTTAGAAAGAAGGGATGTTTTATGAAAAACAATTTTAGTGCCGGGAGGAGCAGGATATATCGGTTCTCACACAGTTTTAGACTTGATTAAAAAGGATTTAATCCAATTATAGTGGATGATTTTCAGTAATTCGAGCAGAAAAGGTTATTTCAATTTTAGAAGAGCTTTCTGGAAAAAAATTACTTTTTACGAAACTGGATGTAAAAGAATAAAGAAGGATTAAGAAAGAAATTTTTTTCAATGAAAAATAAAATTGATGCTGTAATTAATTTTGCTGGATTTAAGGCAGTTGGGAGAATCTGTGGAAAAACCGCTCATGTATTATGAAAAAATAATTTATTTGGAATGATTACTTTGCTTGAAGTAATGAAAGAATTTGATGTAAAAAAATATTGTATTTCAGCTCATCTGCCACTGTTTACGGTGTTTCCTGAAAAAAATGCCTTTTAGTCGAAGACTGATCCAATGGGAGCATTACAAATCCTTATGGGACGTACAAAATTAATGATCGAAAATATTTTAATCGACTTAGCAGCTTCTGATGATACTTGGAACATAATCGCTCTTAGATACTTTCAATCCACTTGGAGCTCATGAAAGCGGAAAGAAATCGGAGAAGATCCAAACGGCATTCCAAATAACCTTTCACCTTATATAACTCAAGTCGCAGTTGGAAAAGCTGGAAAAACTGCATATTTTTGGAAACGATTATGACACTCCAGATGGAACTTGCATAAGAGATTTTGTCCACGTAAATGATTTGGCGGCAGGACATTCGGCAGCTATAAACTATTTATTTAATAATGAAAATCTTGGTTTCTGAAGCAATAAATTTAGGAAGCGAAAAAAAGGTTACAGCGTCTTGAAATTTCTAAAGTAAACTTTTGAAAAAGCCTGTTGGAAAAAAACTATCCCTGTATGTAATTGATGGACGTAGAGCAGGCGATATTGCAGTCTGTCTATGCAGATGCCTCAAAAAGCCAAAAAATTATTAAATTGGGAAGCAAAATACACTATCGAAGATATGTGCAGAGATTCTTGGAATTGGCAGAAAAAGAAAAAATCCAAATGGATTTGAAAGATTAATAATAACTATGAAAAAAACATAAAATAAAACATTATATAGGAGAATTTTTATGAAAAAAATTATTTTTTTAATGTTTATATTATTAGCTCCAGTTACAATAGCATATGGAGAAAAGAGCTGAAATTATTGTCAGTCCAACTTATGTCAATCAAAAGAAGGAAAATGGTTCCAAAGTTGGAAAATATGCACTTGGAAGTGGAGTCAAGATTTTGACAGAAACCATATCTTCATTTGGTGATGGAAGTAATGCCGTAATAGGGGCAGGAGTGGGAGTTTCATATAATTCTTTGAAAGTTAAAGGAAATGGCATAAAGAGCGATTCTGGAAATTTAGTTTCAATCCCACTTTATTTGATATTTGGAACAGGAACAGATAATGGAATATACACAAAACTTTCAGCTGGTTTTGCAGTTAGAAACGGAAGTGTAAAATGGACTGACAATAATGGAGGTTCTGGAAAAATAAAGGCTAGACCGCTAACTGGATATGCTGCTTTTGGTGTTGGTGTTAGAAAAGACAGATTTTCAATTGGAGTAAGTGCCAGCACATCGACAAAAGCAAAAAGAACTTATTCCAGCCCTACTAAACATTATAGAGATAACATTATGTTAAGTGGTGCTGCAATATCACTAGATTTTGGATATGCTCTTAAATACGAATAATAAAAAAATTATAAAAATTAGGAATTTTCAAAAAAATAAATATTTATACAATAAGGAGAATTTTAAAATGAAAAAAATTATTTTTTTAATGTTTATGTTATTAACACCGTTTGCAATGGCATATGGAGAAAGAAATGAAATTATTGTAAGTCCTATTTATGGTAAGCAAAAAAACAATAATGATAAAAATGCTTCTGTCAAAGGTGTTACAGGAAGCGGAATTAAAATTTCACTTGAAGGAAAAAGCGGAGTCGATAGTGATGTTGTAATGGGGCTTGGAATGGGGTTGATGTACAATTCTTTGAAAGTTAAAGGGAAAGATATAAACAGTAATTCAGGAAGTTTAATTTCAATTCCAATTTATCTTACGGTAGGAACAGGAACAGATAATGGAATCTATACTAAATTCTCATTTGGTTTTTCAGTTGCAAATGGGAGTGTAAAATGGACTGATAAAAATGGTGGTAGCGGGAAAATAAAAGCTATGCCGTTAAATGGATATGGAGCCATTGGTATCGGAGTTCAAAAAAATAGATTTTCATTTGGAATAAATGGTATTGTAACACCAAGACTTAAAAGACAATATTCTAGTTCTACTAAAAGATATAATGATAAATTTTCAGATAGTGTAGTTTCACTAGAATTTGGATATCAACCTAAATTATGAAAGATTAAAAATTTTAATTTGAAAGGAAACAAAAATAAAAATGAACAACTTTGAAGAAAAATTAAATAAATATGCAGAAGTAATTGTAAAAAAATTGGAGCAAATGTGCAGAAAGGGACAGAAAGTTTGGGTAAACTGTACGACTGATGCGTTGCCATTGGTTTATAAAGTTACGGAATTAGCTTATAAAGTAGGGAGCGAGTGATGTTCATGTTAAATTGACAGATGATAAATTGTCGAGACTTCATGCTGAATACCAGTCAAAAGAAGATTATTCTCACATTCCTCAATGGGCGATTGACGAGAGAAATGATTATCTTGACAATAATGTAGTGTTTATCCACATTTTAAGCAGTTCTCCAAATTTATTTGCAGGAATTGATCCAGAAAAATTAGGAGCATTGGCAAAAAATGCGGGAGAAGCCTACAAACATTACAGAACATGTATTATGACAGATGTAAATTCATGGACGATTGCAAGTTATCCTTCAGCAGATTGGGCAAAACTTGTATTTCCCAGACGAAACAGATACTGATATTGCACAGGAAAAATTGCTTGATGCAATATTGAAAAACTGTAAGAGTTGATAAAGATGATCCAGTTAAGGCTTGGGAAGAACATAGAAAGAATTTGAATGAAAAAAAGCTGAATTTTTGAATAACAAAAATTTTCGTGGCACTTCACTATACTTCTAAAAGGAACTGATTTGACAGTAGGACTTCCTAAAAAAATCATATTTGGGTGGCAGCTGGAAGTATAATGCGAAAAGGGAGCTGATTTCTTGCCCTAAATATGCCGACAGAGGAAGTGTTTACAGCTGGGAGACCGAGATCGTGTAGATGGTTATGTTTCAAATAAAAAAACCACTTTCGTATCAAGGGAAACATTATTGACAAATTCAAATTGACTTTTAAAGATGGAAAAAGTTGTAGATTTTGAAGCAGAAGAAGGTTATGACATTTTGAAACAGTTGCTTGACACTGATGAAGGTTCGAGAAAGAATAGGAGAAGTTGCTCTTGTGCCAAATGATTCGCCCTATTTCAAATTCAGGACTTCTTTATTATCAAACATTGTTTGATGAAAATGCCTCAAACCACTGAGCATTAGGTGCTGCATACCCGACTAATGTAAAAAAATGGAACAAAAATGACAGAAGAAGAATTAATGAAAAGCTCATATTAATCAATCAATTTCACATGTTGATTTTATGATTGGTGATGCTGAAATGGATATTGACGGAATTTTTGGAAGATGGAACAAGATTCCTGTATTTAGAAAAGGGAATTGGGCATTTTTAAATTAAAATATTAAAAAAATAAATAACTAAAACATAACTTAAAAATACTGGACAATGAAAATTGGAAAGTTTAAAGGTTATGTTTTTTTATTATAAAAATTATAATTATTTATTCGATAATAAAAATTTTACACAATTTTAGGATTTAAAAATTGCAAAAAAAGTGCATATAAAGAAATAAATATCTAATTTATTATATAAATTTTATAAAAATTTTTGCAAAAATGCAAAAATATACTTGACTTTGTAAAAATTAAAGTTATAATATTAAAAAGGAATTATTTGAAACTAATTGAAACTAAAAATAATACTTAGTTAAAAAAATAAAGATCAATTGGAAATAATTTAAAAACTGCTTTAAAAATAAGTGGAAAAAAATTTTAGTTGTGTAACTCAAAAATACAGGAGTTGTCTAATTTTTTTAACAGTTGGGTTTAGGGCAGTTTAAAAAATTTTAATATTATAATTTTATTTGGAGGATGTTATGAACAAGAACAAGAAAAGAAAAATCAGATTTTTTTCTTACGTTACAGACAATAGGAAGAGCTTTCTTCCTGCCAGTTTCGATTTTACCAGTTGCTGGATTGTTATTAGGTTTAGGAGCCCTCATTTACAAATCCTAAGACAATAGCATTTTATCATTTAGATGGATTGCTTTGCACAAGGGACACCTATGAATTATGTCCTTACTGTAATGAATAACGTTGGACTTGCAGTATTTGCTAATTTACCTTTGATATTTGCGATAGCAGTAGCATTGGGAATGGCGAAAAAGGAAAAAGGAGTTGCAGTGCTCTCTTCTGGACTTTCATTTATAATAATGCATACAACTATTAAAAACATTATTGGTATTTAGCGGAAAAAAATTTTACCTGACGGGAGTGTTTCGGAAAAAAAGTGCTGGATGGTGCGATAAGTTCCGTGCTTGGTATACAAACGCTTGAGATGGGAGTGTTTGGGGGAATTGTAGTAGGACTTGGAGTTGCATTTTTGCATAATAGATTTTATAAGACAAAAACTTCCTGCGGCAATATCATTTTTCAGGAGTTAGATTTGTGCCGATTATATGTACTTTTGCTTATATTGTTGTAGGATTTATTTCCTTTGCGATTTTAGTAGGTTATTCAGCAGGGAATATTCTCAATTGGAAGAGTTGTAACAGGTTCGGGGGACATTGGAATATTTATTTTTGGATTTATGGAAAGAATATTAATACCTTTTTGGACTTCATCACATCTGGTACATTCCATTCTGGCAAACAGGACTGGGTGGAAGTGCAATGATAGACGGAACAATGGTTTCAGGGGCACAAAATATATTCTTTGCAGAATTAGTATCGCCAAACACTACACGTTTTAGCATAGACGCAGCTAAATTTATGACAGGGAAATATTCATTTATGATGGGTGGACTTCCAGGAGCTGCCCTTGCAATGTACCATTGTGCAAAAACCAAATAAAAAAGAAAAATAGTTGGAGGATTGTTACTTTCAGCAGCTTTAACAAGTTTTCTTACAGGGATTACAGAGCCTATTGAATTTACATTCTTATTTGTAGCACCTTTTGTATTTGTTGTTCATTGTATTTTTGCGGGAATTTCATTTGCACTTATGAGAATACTTGATATAGCAATAGGAACTACTTTTTCCTGTGGATTAATAGACTTCACATTATATGGAATTTTGCCGGGAAGTTCAAAAACACACTGGGTTAGACTATTGCCAATATTTGTAATATATTTTGTACTTTTACTATTTCTTCTTTAAATTTGTTATACAAAAATGGAATTTAAAAAAACTCCAGGAAGAGAAGACGATGATGAAGATACAAAATTATATACAAAAGATGATTACAATACTATGAGAGACAGCCGAAAACAGGGGCAGTAGTGGAAGATACAGTTTCACAAGCAATTATAGATGGACTCGGAGGACTTGATAATTTTGGTGATGTTACGTGCTGTGCAACTAGACTGAGAATGCGTGTAAATAATATGGATTTAGTAAATGAAGCAGCATTAAAGCGTACAGGAGCAATGGGAGTTATCAAAAAAAGGCAGTGGAATTCAAGTTGTATATGGACCTACTGTATCAGTTATTAAAAAGTAATTTGACAGAATATATTGAAAAAATAAAAGAACACGGTATGGAAGCTTCATTTGCAGAAGAAAAACCAGGAAGAAGTATAGACTTGAATGTATTGAACTTGAGTGAAGACAGTGTAAATGAAAATTATGAATCGTTAGAGGCAATAAATCAGATAATTGCTCCATATAAAGGTAAAAATATATGATATTGAAAAACATTAGTGACAAAAATTTTTAATACAAAAAGTTCTTGGAGATGGTTTTCGATAGAAATTGAAGGCGATGAAATAATCGCTCCAACTGACGGAACAGTAGTAAATATTTATACAACAGAACATGCCTTTATTATACAGGATAAATTTGGACATAATATTTTGATACATGTTGGACTTGGAACATCTGGATTAAACGGTGAAGGCATAAAATTGTTTAAGAAAAATAGGAGATACAGTTAAAAAAAGGCGAAAAATTGGTACATTAGATAGAAATGCAATAACAAAAAGCAGGAATTTCGTTAGTTTCACCTGTAACTTTCTTAAATGTAGACAAGGCAAAAATATGGTATAAAAAGTTGAAAAAAACTGGAAATGTAGAAGCTGGAGAAGAAACAGTTATATTTATAACTAAAAATAGTCAGTACAATTAAACCTCTATAATAATATAGAGGTTTTTATATACATTATTGAATTGTAGTCCGTAATAATTTTAGTGGATATTAATTAAAAATTTATAAAAAGTTTTTTTCTTGAAAAAGTTTCTAATATTCGATAGAATAAAAAAATAACATAAAGATTGGATATGATAAAATGCTGAAAAATGAAAGACAAGATATAATTTTTAATGAAACTTAATAACAAAGGTAAAGTTGTAGTTGGAGAACTTGCGATTGATTTGTCAGTTTCTGAAGATACGATAAGAAGAGATCTCGCTGAAATGGATTCAAAGGGACTGTTAAAAAGAGTTTTTGGAGGAGCATTGCCTTTAAACAGATATGCTTTAAACTACACAGAAAGGGAAAAATTTTGAGCCTGAATTAAAATATGAACTGGCATTGAAAGGAGTAAAACTTCTAAAAAGATGGTAATTAGTGGCAATAGACGGAAGTACTACAAATTTGCAGCTTGCAAGAGCAATTCCTATAAATTTATCATTAACAGTAATTACAAACAGCCTTACTATAGCAAGTGAACTTTCTAATCATAAAAATATAGAAATAATAATGGTTGGAGGAATTTGTTTTCAAAAATTATGACCAATGTGGGAGATTTTGGCAGTGGAGCAGATAAAGGAATATTATCCAGATATTTGTTTTATGGGAGCTTATGCAATTCATCCTCTTATGGGAATAACAAGCCCTTATGAAAAGGAAGTTAGCGTAAAACGTCAGTTTATAAAGTCTTCAAGCAGAGTTGTGACGTTAATTATACCAAATAAATTTAATGTAATAATGCCTTATAAAAGTATGTGATATGGCAGATGTTACGACAATTATAACAGATAAGAGTGTATCGGAAGAGATATTGAAAGAGTATGAAAAATAGGAATCGAATGCATTTAATTGAGAGGTTGATGCCTCTTTTAAAAATTATCAAATATATCAGTAAATACCTAAAAATATGAATTTAATTTCCTTATAAAAATAAAAATACAAGAAGCCTAAAAATTGATAGCTCCTTGTATAAAGAGAAAACTTATATATAAAAATTATCTAAAAAGATACATATTTATATTCTTTGTTCAGTTCTTGAAATAATATCATTTTTGTGTAGTTCTGTCAAGTGTAACAAATTGAGCACAGTATCCAGCAACTCTTACTATTATATCTCTATGTTTTTCAGGTTCAACTTGTGCTTGCTTTTCAATGTTTTTTTCCTGAAATAATGTTAAATTGAATATGCCATCCTTTTGAACTTATAAAATGATTTTTATTACATTTACAAATTTTTTTCAAATTGCTCTGGAGTATTTACCAATTCTGGTGAATATTTTTGATTTAATAACTGTCCACCTGTAATCATCAGAGTTGGCAATTTATTTTACAGAATTTAATACTGCTGTAGGACCGTTTGTGTCAGTTCCCTGAGTTGGAGAACCTCCTTCTGCTGCAGGAGTATAAGCGTATCTTCCGTCTGGAGTTGCACTCGCTCACTGTTCCCATTGGCACATTTGAAGAAATTCCAGATGTTGAAACTCCATAACCACCGTTAATTGGTCCTCTTCCGTATCTTGTATTATGATATTTTCTGAATTTCATCAATATATGTCCAGTAGATGTTTGTAGCAAATTCATCCACTTCATCAATATCATTACCATATTTAGGCACTTCTAACAATATTTTTCTGATTCTTTCCCCATTTTCACCTTCATAATTTGTTTGTAGTGCATTGTAAACTTCTTCTTTTTGTTAGGATTTGATTATCAAAAAAACAGTAGTTTTTAATGCATAAAGTGAATTTGCGGCATTTGCAATTCCAACTTGAAGTCCTGAAATAATGTCGTAAACTGCTCCACCTTCTTTTGCTGAAAGTCCTCTTCCAATACAGTCATCAACAAGACTTGATAATAAGATATCAGGGAAATCTTCTAAATGTGTATCAGACAATGCATCAAGTGCAACAGACAGTTTTGTGTAGTGTTTCATATATTTTTTTCCATGCTTCCCATAAATCCTCATAAGTTTCATAGTCAGCCAATTTTCCAGCTTTTAGTAATTGAAGTCCAGTTCTAGCGTCATAACCGTCATTTTAATACAAGTTCAGTTGCTTTTACAAAGTTTAAGAAAGTCATTCCTGTACATCTATATCCCCATTTTCCAGGAACAGCCACTTCTACACATCCAACCATTGAATAATTGTAGGCATCTTCAATTTTTACGCCTTTGTTTAACAATGCAGGAACTATTATTTCATCTGTATGCATTGCAGGCATTCCATAACCAGTTGCTGCTACTTCGGCACATTTTCTAATAAATTTTTCTGGAGAATTTATGTGAAATCTTGCTGACAGATTTGGCTGTGTAAGCTTATTTTCTCCAACACTTTCTAAAATTAAATAGCTTAATTCATTTGTAGAATCTTTTCCGCTTGGAGTTGAACCTCCAATTGTAACATTCTGATAAGTTGGGTAACCTGCACCATAACCAGAATGTGAAGTTGAACGGACTTTTATTACAGAGTAAAGTTTTACCCATAGACATTGCAGCATTTCTTTTTGCAAATTCTCTGTCTAAATCGCCTTCCAGTACATCTTTTTTGTAAAGTGGATACAAATATTGATCCACTCTTCCAAGAGAAGCTGAATGTCCATTGCTTTCAATCTGAATTACTAAATGAATAAACCAGATTGCCTGTACTCCTTCCCAGAATGTCTGAGCAGGATTTTCAGGTACGTTTAGACAGTTTTTCTGAATTTGAAGTAATTCTTCTTTTCTTTGAGGATCAGTTTCCTTTTCAGCAAATTCCTTTGCCAAATTTGCGAAATCTATGAGCAAAAGTCAATAGTTGCCTGTGCTACAATTTCTACAGCCTTTAAGAAATCAATTTTATTGTACCCGCCATAAACTGTAATGTCTACTTTTTCCATAGAAGCCTTAGCTTCTTCAATCACGCCTTTTAGTCCTTTTGTCAAAACCTTTTTAAAATCAGGTACAATATGTCCGTCACCAGAAGTCATATTTCCTTCACCATGAATAATTTTTGCAATTCCAGCTTCTTTTATTTCCTGTGGCATCTGAGCGTGAGCTCTATCTTTTCAATGTTTTTTTCCATCGCCACCATTCACAAATTTCAAGTAATTCAGGAATTTCTTCTTCAGGAATTCTGAATTTATCTCCATCTCTATGGTCAAAATTTCCTTTTTCCTTGATTTCATCAACAATCCAATCCACTGCATATTCTGGAAAAAGAGGTGCAGTTCTTTCGTCGACAGACTGATTTCCCACAATAAGTTCTCCGTTTTTTATGTATATTGTCATGTTTTCTAAAATTTTCTTTAACTGCATAAGCACGAACAATGTATTTTGATTTTTCCTTCATGTTCTTTGTATGCTTTTTGTCAAAAAGTCTTCCTCTTTCGACACTGACACCAGGAAATTTTGATAAAGCCGATTCTCTTAATTTTTTTACTCTTTCACTTTTTTTAAAACAAATTCTCTCATTATCTTATCCTCCAAATTTTATTATTTATTTAAATTTTTTTATCCATTCAGTTTTTGCCTTTAATCCATAACTTTTCATTATTTGTAAAAGCATTATCGAGTTCTTCCTGTGTATGTTTTTCAAGTGTTTTTCATCGGATATGGCATTCTCAATTTTCTATATTTTTCAAGTCCCATTGTATGATAAGGCAGTATGTTCACTTCCAGTAAATTTAATTTTTTTCAAAAAAATTTTGCTGTTTCGTGAATATTTCTTCTCATCATCGTTTATTCCTTTTATAAAGGGAAATCTCATAATAATCTTTTTATGCCATTTTTGAAAGTTTTGTAAGATTTTTCCAAAAATTAGCCCATTTGTAACAGAAGTATACTGTTTATGTTTTTCACTGTCCATATGTTTTAATGTCAAATAATACTGTATCAGTTAATTTTTGCAAGAGTTTCAAGTTCCCTGTAACTTCCAAAACCAGTTGTTTCAATAGCAGTGTCTGATATACTCTTCTTTTAACTTTTCAAATAATTTCTGTTTGCAAAATGCTGCATTTACAAGTATTTCTCCACCACTTAATGTAACCCCTCCTCCAGAGTTTCTATAAAAGTTTTTCATCTTTCATCACAATTTTCAATACATCTTCAACTGTCATATCTTTGTGCAACTTGTTTTTAGCGCTGGCAACTGGACACGGCAGGGAGTATCAAAGATCTTCACATAAAGAAACGGTTATAATTCCAGAAGTTATCTTTATTTATAGTGATGGAACTGTTTTCACCTTTGATAATCTCACATTTTGTACATTTTCGTGAATCCCAGTAAAATTGGTTTTCAGTTTTTGAGTTTCAGGGATTAGAACACCACAGACATCTAAAGTGGACATCCCTTTAAAAATACACAACAGTTCTAATTCCTGGTCCATCAAATGTGGCTCCTCTTTCAATATCTGTAACTAACGCTCTCTACATTACCTCACCTCTTTTTCTTTTTAAAAAATTGTTTCTGAAGTTTCAATTTTGTTTCTTTATATTTCGATTTTTATCCTATTTTTTTGAAAATTTGTCAATAGTTTTAGTTTAATTTTCAAAAAAATTTATATAAAAATGTGAAAGTTAATTTAATTTATAAAGTAAAGAAATAGATTTGTTAGTTTTGAAGTTGTTTTTTTAATTTGAAAATATTTAGAAGAGGATATAAATTTGAAATAGGATAAAAAAATTATATTATATATGATTTTGATATAGTATCAATTATGTAGAATAATTTAGGAAAAATAAACTAAAATATATGTAAATAAAAATAGAAAAAAAGCCAGTTCAAAGTGAACTAGCTCTTTGTCGTTGCTTTTTTTCATATCATGATTGATTTCTTTATGTAATAAATATAACATAAAAAAAGTAATTATTCAAATCAAAATTTTTTTAGAAAAGTTGGAAAAAAAGCATTGACTTTTTCTTAAATTATGTATTAAAATAATATCGAAATAAAACGAAACTAATTAAAAATGCTAAATTATTATTTCAATTAAAAAGAGAGGATGATGAGAGTGCAATATTTTATTGATACAGCAAATTTGGAGAGTATAAAAATTAGTGATATTTTTTTCCAATAGCAGGTGTAACTACAAATCCTACTATTATTGCCAAGGAAAAAAAGAGATTTTAAAGAGATTATAAACGATATTTTTGATATTATTGGAAAAGATAAGATTGTACATGCGCAGGCTGTGGGAAGTACAGCTGAAATAATAGTAAAGAAGTACAGCTTTTGCGTGATACTTTTTGGAGAAAATTTTTATACAAAAAAATTCCTGTAACACCTGAAGGAATAAAAAGCTATGAAGATTTTATCAAAAGATGGTCATAAAAATAACTGCAACAGGTATTTTATCATCACAGCAGATAATTATGGCAGCAGAAGCAGGGGCAGAATATATGGCTCCGTATATTAACCGTTCTGACAATATTGGTGAAAAATGGAATTGAAATTGTAAAAGATGCCTATAAAATTCTTGAAATGACTAAAAAAGACTGATGAGGAAAAACTGGCACAGTATAAAAGAATCTTTTGAACCTAAAAATATTAGGAGCTTCGTTTAAGAATGTAAGACAAGTTCACGAAACTATTCTGGCTGGATCAAAAATCTGTAACAGTCGCTCCAGATGTTTTTGAAAAAAATTAATTTATCATCCTTACACAGACTGGAGTATGGATACATTTAATTCAGACTGGGAAAAAAAGTTTATGGGGAAAAAACATTGCTTGACTTGTTATAATTTTTATTCTTTCAATTTTTTTGTAAACTTTTTGAAATATTAAATGAATTTTTGGTATAATCTAGGTAACTATAAAAAAAGTATTGGAGATTTGATATGTTTTTAGATGAAAGACTAGAAAAAAATACTTGAAATTTTAAAAAAATGAGAAAAGTAAAAGTTACTGATTTAGCAGAAAAAAATTTAATGTTTCGGAAGTCATTATAAGAAAAAAATCTAAAAAAAGGCTGGAGCAGGAAGGGAAACTCAAAAGAACCCATGGAGGTGCAATCTTACTAAAAGAACTGGCACATTCCAGCACACTTGAAGAAAGAATTATAAATAGAACAAAACCAAAGGAAATTATAGCAAGAAAAAAATTGTGGAAAATATCAACATTGGAGAAACAATATTTTTGATATTACAAGTATAAATTATATTGCAGCAGAATATCTCGCAAACTTCTCAAAAAGAAATAACCCTTATCACAAATATGCCTAGCATAACAACACATTTTAATAAAAATTCAAAAAAATCAGCATAATTATGATAGGTGGCGAATACAACAAAGAAATTGGTGGAAATGTTGGAATAGAAGCAATTAATTACATAAAAAATATAACGTGGATAAAGCCTTTTGTTGGAAGTGCAGGAATAGATTTAGAAGCTGGAAAAAGTGATGAATTTTTGAAGCAAACGACGGAAATACAAAAAGAAATAATGAATATTTCAAAAAGATATTTTTTTAGCAACTGAATACAGAAAAATTGGGGATTTTAGGAAATTATAAATTTAGTAATTTATCTGATTTTTGATACATTTATTTGTGAAAAAGATAAAAAGATTTTTTTGGAAAGTTATAAAAAAATATTCGATAAATCTGAAGTGGAAATTTTCTAATTTATTAGAAAGTTTCTAACATATTATCTAGTTTTTAAGTAGTTTTCTATACATCATAAATTTTTATATATTTGAAAAAAAGCCAGATTTAAAAGTTTGGCTTTTTATTTTTTTATTTCATAGCTGTCCCAAAAAGAAAAAAATATTACTAAAAGCTACACAAAGTCTTTATATTTCACAACCAATTCTTTTCGCGGTAATTAAAAAGAACTTGAAGAAAGAACTTAATACCACTCTTTTTTTATTCGTGGAAACCATAATATATCACTTACTGATGACGGAAAATATTTATCGAATCAAGCAAACGAAATTATTGATTTAATGGATAAAACTTTATCAAATATTGAAACTAGGGAAAAAGTTTTGAATGTCTTTCCTAAAAATTAGCTACAGCCTTCTTTACAATGCTACCCATTTTGTCAAAAAAATATAGGACATGCAATATGTCTAGATGAAATTATAAATAATACTTTTAAATATTCCCATACTTCTGCCAATCATAATAACTCTGATTCAAGCTGTAAGCATGAAATCCATTATCATTCAAAAAAATTTGGAAGCAAGATTTGCATAAGCACAGTTTCGCCCTCTACAGTAAACAATTATTTCCTTGTTTTTTTAGGTAATTTTTTTCAGATTTTCCTCAAGATTTTTTTCATTGGAATATTTATTGCGTTTTCTATATGGCTTGAATTAAACTCGTCTTCTGGACGTAAATCTATTATTAAAGTTTCTTTATTTTTTTACCATTTCGTAAGCCTGCTCCAAAGTAATTGGACGGATTTTCATACAACTGTCATTAAATTCATTGTGTATCCGCTGAATATCTGCCAGTTGCTGCTCTCCTACCCCAATCAGAAGATACACCAAGTCAATTATTTGTGTATTTGCGATTTCATAAACAACATAATTCCCCTTTTTTTCACTAATAACTAAGTTTCCATCCTTTAAAATTTGTAAATGTCTTGAAGTGTTTGCAATGCTCATTCCTGTTTCATTTGAAATACTTTTCCACAGTTTTTTTGCTCCTTGAACTAGCAAATCCAATATTTCGATTCTTTTTTTCACTGGACAGGCATTTTTCCTATTTTTTTGACAATCCTGAATATAGGCTATTTTTTTATAATTTTGACATATTTTTATCCATTTAATTCAGCTCCTTTTTGCTTTCTTTTTATTTATACTAAACCTCTTTAAAAACCAAACTTAAAAAATTATTATTTTAATCTACAAATTCACTTAACCTTGACTAGCTGGATATTAAATTTTGATATATTTTCAAAATTTTTATAATAAAAAGTATTGACAATTTATTTTTAAATATGATATTATTCAATTACTTAATTGAATAGTTGATTTTCTAAAAAAATAGTATATCACAAATTTTTTTAAAAAAATAAACTATAAAATTTACAAATTAATAAAAAAATAATTTATAGAAAAGAGGTAGTAAAATGGCATTAAATTTAAACAAAGATAATTTTTGAACAAAGCATTTCAAATGGAGTGGCTCTAGTAGACTTCTGGGCAGAATGGTGCGGACCTTGTAAAATGCAACTTCCTATTATCGAAGAATTTTCAAGTGAAATGGACGGAAAAAGCTACAGTTGGAAAAAGTAAACGTGGATGAACAACTAGAATTAGCACAAAGTTTTGGAATCCAAAAGCATTCCTACATTAATTTTTGTTCAAGGATGGAAAACCTGTTAAAAAAATTAGTTGGATTACATTCAAAAGAGTCACTTTACGAAGAAGTAAACCAAGTATTATAAAAAATAGGTTATTTAAAAGATATATTTATTTATAAAAGAAGTCTAGCAATTGTTTTTTTCAATTTTGCTAGGCTTTAATAATAAATACTAATTTTTAAATAAAAAAAAGGAATGGTGAAAAAAATATGTATGATTCAGTAATTATAGGCTCAGGGCCAGCAGGACTTACAGCCGCAATTTATTTAAGCCGTGCAGGGGCTAAAAAAACATAATCATAAATGGAATGGAACCAGGCGGGCAACTTACAACAACAACCGAAGTTGAGAATTTTCCAGGATTTCCACAAGGAATTTCAGGACCCCAGTTAATGGAAGATATAAAGTCTCAATCTAAAAAAATTTTTGGAACGGAATTTTTGCAGGCAGTGGTAAAAGATATAGAGGATGTTGTAACTGATAACAAAAAACTTTTTAAAATTACATTTTAGACAATGGAAATATTATAGAAACAAAAAAACTGTTATTTTGTCAACTGGAGCGAGTGCAAAATATCTTGGAATTGAGAACGAAAAGGAAAATATTGGAAAAGGAGTGAGTGCTTGTGCCACTTGTGACGGATTTTTCTATCGTGGGAAAGATGTTGTTGTAATCGGCGGTGGAGATACTGCGATGGAAGAAGCTGTCTTCTTAACAAAATTTGCCAACAAAGTTACGATTATTAACAGAAGAGATACACTGCGTGCATCTGTAATTATGCAAAAAAAGAGCAAGAGACAACGACAAAATCGAATGGAAATTGGACTACACTCCCAAAAAAAGTGCTAGCTGATGAAAAAAAGTTACAGGAATAGAACTTTTAAACAATAAAACTGGAGAAATTGAAACTTTAGCAGCAGACGGAATTTTTGTAGCAATCGGAAGAACTCCAAATACAAAATTTCTTGAAGGAAAAGTAGAAATTGACGAAAGAGGCTATATTGTAACAAGGGAAAAATCTTCCAAAACAAGTACTTCTGGAATCTTTGCAGCAGGAGATGTTCAAGATGGCAAATACCAGCAGGCAATTATCGCGGCAGGAAGTGGAGCAATTGCAGGGCTTGATGTGGAAGAATATTTAAGAGAAAAATAATTTATAATTTTTGAAAAAAATAAAAAAAGAGACTTTTTAAAATGGTCTCTTTATTTAGTTAAGCTAAATTATTTTACAGTTTTTACCAAAAAAATATCGTTTTATTTTGTTCATTCATTCTTCATACAGACTTCAATACTTCATTTTTTTATTTCTCAAATGTTAATGTTTTCCCTTTATCCGTCGTTAATACCAAAGTTTTCTGATTAATTAACTTAATTTTTTTACATTTTCTAAAAGAGCTAAATACTCTCCTTCAATTCTCATTAAATTATCAGGACCAGCCATTTCAGTGGCTCCAATACCTTGAATGCTGATATTGTCATTACTTATTTTATAACTTCCAAAAATAGTTATTTATTCCAGCATTCCCATTTATCTCATTTTCTGTGAAAGAAAGTGTAATTTGTTCTTCATTTTTCATCTGAAGTTTCATATTTTTTTCCCTGCCATATTAATGAGTCGCCAGTCAGTATTATGTAATTTTTTTCTAAAGTTAAAACTTTAAAAGTCCATATTTCGCCTTTATTATTGCTTAAAAGCAAGTGTTTCCTTATCATAGCTTATTTTTTTGGAGAAGATTGCAAAATATCAAAAAAATTTTCTTTCAATATCCATCAGTTCTTGAGAACCAGCCATTTTCTGTAGATCCAACATTAGGTGAAATCAAAATATTATTTTTGAATTTTTATAATTTCGAAAATATTTATTCACCGCTGAATGACCGTTAATTCTATCTTTTGAAAAAAATTGATTGTGATATTGGTTCCTTTTTGGAATTGATAAAAATTTTATCTTTCTGCTGAATTTTTTTGCTAATTCCCACGAAGTTTCGTTCAAAGTGTAAATATTTCTTTTTTTGTGCATACGCACTTAAAAACAAAAACAGCTAAGTACAAACATCATAAAAAAATTCCAATTAAGACAAATATTCTTTTCATTTTAAATACCTCTTTTCATCTTTTTTTCTTAAGTAAATAATATCATAATTTTATTATGAGAAAAATTTGAAAAACTTATAGAAAATTTTTTTCCAATATTTGATAAAAATTAACATATTAAATTTGAAAGGAAAAATATTATGAAACAATATATAGTTGATGCTTTTTACAGACAAAGTATTTTCAGGAAATCCAGCTGCAATTTGTATTCTAGATGAGTGGCTTTCTGATGAAATTATGCTTTCCATAGCAAAAGAGAACAATTTATCTGAAACAGCCTTTGCGATAAAAACAAGAAACAAAAGATAGTGCAAATGCAATTCATTATAAATTACGATGGTTTACGCCAGGAGGAGAAATTGATCTTTGTGGACACGCCACTCTTGCCTGTGCCTTCGTAATTATGAATTATTATGAAAAAATTTAAAGACAGTAATTTTTTTGATACGTTGAGCGGTAAATTAACTGTAAATAAAAAAATGGAGATTTATATGAGCTTGACTTTTCCAGCTTATGATTTGAAACAAGTTGAAATAACTGATGAAATGATTGAATTAATTGGGAAAAAAAGCCAACTGAAGCATATCTAGGACGGGACTTAATGTGCGTCTTTGACGATGAAGAATTTATTTTAAGTGCAAATTTTGATTCGGAAAAAAATTAAAAAAACTTGATGGATTATTGCTGCACATTACTGCTCAACATAGTAATTATTCCTTAAATTCTAAAAATAAAAAAATACAACTGACAAAAATAGACTGTATTTCCCGTTCCTTTGCTCCAAAGTTAAATGTTTACGAAGATCCTGTCTGTGGCTCTGGACACTGCCACATCGCTCCCTATTGGATAAAAAAATTGCAAAAAGGAAAAATCTAACTGCTTATCAGGCTTCAAAACGAAGCGGGACGCTTTACTGCAGCTTAGCAAATAATGGACGAATGAAAATGAGCGGGAAAGCAGCTTTATTTGCAATTTCTGAAATTTTTTTTATGAATAAGGGGCGCTTCCCTTATTTTTTTAATTATAATCTTTTCTCCAAAAATAAATATAGAAACAAAAACCAGCACAAAACCAATTAACTCAATAATAGAAAACTTCAATCCAAAAAAATAACAACAGACAATACTGCAGCAAGTACAGGCTCAAAAAGCTGTTAAAAATTCCAGCAAGAGAAGATGAGATGTAATTCAGACTTGCGATATAAATTAAATAGGCTATGGAAGTTCCCAAAAATTACAACAATTATTACTTGAATAATTGATTTTTGTATTTATATTGCCTTGAATTTTTCCAAATTGGATGGATAATATTTGAAATTACGCTTCCCAATTATCATTCCCCAGCCAACTACCGTTATGCTTCCATACTTTTTCAGCAGTTTCTTTGGATATGTCGAATAAAAAGGCTATCATAACAGCTGAAACAAGTCCAAATAGCAGTGCTTCCAGTGAAACTGACAAATTTGAAAAATTTCCTTTAGTTGCAATAAATACAACTCCTAAAATTGTCATAAACAATAACGTTACAGTTAAAATAGATGGAAGTTTTCTATTTTTTTATAGATTCGTAAATAAATATAAAAAAATGGTGCAGTAAACTGTAAAAATTGTTGCAAATGAAACATTACTAAGCTCAATCGTTTTTAAAAATACGTATATTGCACCAAATACATCCCCTGCTGCTCCAAATAAAATTATTCCCAGACTGTCCCATTTTATTTTTTTAAAGGTCTCAAAAATAGATTTCTTTTCAATAAAAAAACAACAATCATAAATAATAATATCCCTGACATTAACGTTCTTGTCGAAACAAGCCAATCTGATGAAAAAAATTAAATTGTTTAAAAAAAGAATTTCTCCAGAAATTCCTGAAATAGCTCAAAGACTTGAAGCTAAACTAGCTAACAACATCCCACGTAGCTTTAATTTTATTTCCATATATAATTTTTCTCCTTTCAATCAAAAAAATTACTTTTTCTATAAATTAATTATTTATACAGTAAAAATTCTTTAACATACCTTTTAAATTTTTTTAAAAAAACCAAAATTCTAAATACATAAAAAAATGCCTTTCCAAATAATTTTGCAAAAAGCACCTTTTTTTATTAAACTTATTGTTACTATCTTAAAGATTTTTGAAATTTCAAAGTTATCAATAATTTGTTGTTGTCTAGCAATTTCTTTATCCAATTGATTTCTTAAAGCTTTGTATTCAGAAACTTTTGTTTTGAATTCTTTTTGAGAAAAATGCTACTATCTGTAACTGCTTCAATTTGAGCAATTCTTTTCATCAATTTTAGCTTGCATTTGAGTGTAGCTATTTAATTTTTGAGCTGCACTTTCTGCTAAAGCTTCTTGTTCTTTATATTTTTGCTTCTTCTAATTGTTGTAATCTGTCTAATTGATTTTTCTAAAGTTACTTAAACTATTTTCAATTGCGGCTCCACGTGCTGGTGCTGTTTTTTTGGCGCTGCAAATGAAACACTACTTAATACTAAAACTCCTAATAATACTGCTAATCTTTTTTTCATTTCTAAACAAACGAGAATTTATAAATTATAATAATTTACGATTTTTTTCTCGTATCTCCTTTCATAATTTTTAAATTTAATTAATTTCCTTTAACTGATTCTATAGCTGCAAAATTATCAACTGTTGTAGTTAAAGATCTAATTTCAGCATCTCAATGATTTAACAACAGCTTTGTATTGTTTAATTATATCACCATATTGTGCTTTTGAAATGATTTTTGTATTTGATGCAGATGCTTTCAATTTTTGCAATTTTTTTCTTCTATTTGAGCTTTTTTTGAGCACTCTTTTCAGCTAATCTTTCTGCTGCTGATTCCGCAGTTGCTTTTCAATTTATTGTACTCTTGATCTTCCATATTTATTAATCTCTCAAGTTCTGCTTCAAGTTGATTAAATCTACTAGTTACTGATTGAGTTTCCACTGATTTTTGAAGATTTTTTTGAAGTCTTTGAAGATTTTTTTGAAGTAGCTGAAAATGATAAAAGCACTTAAAAAGCATAAATAAAAATTCCAACTTTTTTTCATTTTTTTCCCTCCTATATTAGTTATCGGTTTTAATTATCTTGTATATTATATATCATTTATCAAGAATTGTCAATTTTTATTTAAAAAAATATCTCTTTTAAACGTATTTTATTAAAAGAGACATTTTTTTACTTCTAGTTATTAATTAATTATCATTACTATTTAATATTAATGTTATAGAATGCTTTTTTACCTTCGTAAACAGCTTCTTCAGCTAAGTCATCTTCAATTCTTAATAATTGGTTATATTTAGCCATTCTATCTGTTCTTGATGCTGATCCAGTCTTAATTTGTCCTGCATTTGTAGCAACTGCAATATCAGCTATTGTATCATCTTCAGTTTCTCCTGATCTATGAGATACTACTGCAGTATATCCAGCTTTTTTAGCCATTTCAATTGCATCTAATGTTTCAGTTAAAGTACCGATTTGGTTTACTTTAATTAAGATTGAGTTAGCAATTCCTTTTTCAATTCCATCTGCTAATCTTTGAGTATTAGTAACGAATAAGTCATCCCCTACTAATTGAACATCTTTTCCGATTGCATCAGTTAATTTTTTGAATCCATCCCAGTCATCTTCAGCAAGTCCATCTTCAATTGATACGATTGGGTATTTAGAAGTTAGATGTTTGTACCATTCAACCATTTCGTCTGAGTTTCTTACAACTCCACCTTCTCTTTTGAATGTATAAGTGTAAGATCCATCGTCATTTTTAGTAGCAAATTCTGATGAAGCAGCATCCATTGCGAATGTAACGTCATCTCCTAATTTATATCCAGCAGCTTCTACAGCTTGAGAAATTACATCTAAAGCTCCTTCAGTTCCATTAATATTAGATGGTGCATATCCACCTTCATTTCCTACGTTAGTAGAATCTCCATTTGCTTTTAAGATTTTTCCTAAGTGATGGAAAATTTCAGAACCCATTCTTAATGCTTCTTTGTATGTTTTAGCTCCTACAGGTTGTACCATGAATTCTTGAACGTCTACTGCTGAATCAGCATGTGATCCACCATTTAAGATATTCATCATTGGTACTGGTAATTCTTTAGCGTTTACTCCACCTAAATATCTGTATAAAGGTATACCTAATTGGTTAGCTGCCGCTTTTGCCACTGCTAATGATACACCTAAGATTGCGTTAGCTCCTAATTTACCTTTGTTAGGTGTTCCGTCTAACTCGATCATAGCTTTATCAATAGCTACTTGGTCTAAAGCGTCAAATCCGATTAAGTGTTCAGCAATAACTTTGTTTACGTTTTCTACTGCTTGTAATACACCTTGTCCTAAATATCTAGATTTGTCACCATCTCTTAATTCAACTGCTTCGTGTACTCCAGTTGATGCTCCAGATGGCACAGAAGCTCTTCCCATTGCTCCACCTTCTAAGTAAACTTCAACTTCCACAGTTGGATTTCCTCTTGAATCAAGTATCTCTCTTGCATAGATATCTTCAATTCTAGTCATTTCTAATTACCTCCGTAAATTTGTTATATATTTCTTATATTAATTATACCACAATGTTTATTGATTTTCAAAAATAAAAATTTTAATTTTTTTATAATTTTTTGTAAATTTTATTAACCTTAGATAAGCTAGTTATTTTTTTATTATTTTTTTATCTAAATATTTCTGTTTTTTTACCTTTTTATATTTTTTTTAAATCATTCTATCAATTTTTTTCATGATTTTCTCCAAGCAAATTATCCAATATTTTATAAAACTCCTTATTTTCAACATTTGAATCAAAAGAATAATGTTCATTTTTATCATAAATTATAATCTTGCTTTCTGGATAATGATCATCAATTACTACATTTTCGTTTGGATTTTTTTCATCCCATTTATTATTTTTCTTAATTATATTATTTTTTTGTTTATAATCTTTTTAAAAACAATTTTTTTCTTGAATATTTTTTTGACTCCATTTAAATAGGAAATATTACAATTTAACTTCTCACATTCAAGATTCCACTCAAAATAGTCTGAATTTCCTATAACAGCTTCTTTATGTTTAAAGTCATAATTTTTACTAAAAATCCAATTTTTTTAAATCTTTCTTGCTATATTTCTTTCTATCGAATTTTTCCACAAGAAATAAACATCAAGATTAAGCATATAAATAAAAAAATATTTTTTTCATATTCAATTTTTCCTCGCTACATCTCATTCAAATAATCTGTATTTTATTATACAATCTATCACATCTAAAAGTTTATTTCCATTTATAATCCTATTATTTCCCAGTTATTATGGCTCTTTCCATCAATTACGCCATTTTTTTACATTTCGGATATAGTCAATCATCATATTTTGGATAGTTCCCTTTATATTTCCAATTGCTTCTTTTGATGCCCACAGAACTGGGATATTTTTGCCCATCAAAAAAATACCGCCTTTTTCTAGCTAATTGTTCAAATCTATAAGCGTTCATTCCAACTTTTCAGTTTCATTTCAGGAGTTATTTTTTTGTTCCATTTACTAACATCAGATTGGTAATTTTACTGCCTTTTTCATTTCTTAAGTCAATTTTATATTTCACTCCGCAAAAAATATCAAAAAGTTACGTATTTTTCCATTGGCACGTTCTGGATTATAGCGATATTCAGTATCTCCTGCCTGAATTGTGTCAAAATAGTCGGCAGCCCATTCCATATAGTCTTTTAACTGTTTTCCAGTCATTTCATAGATTGTAACATCTCCACCTGTGTAACGGTAGTTGTAAACTATGTCTTTTTCTTCTGATTTTACCTTTTGTCCAGTCTTACATTTTCATAATTGTATGCAAATGAAACAACGTCAGCACCACTGTAATAAAGTTCTACATCCGTTATGAACGAGGACATTCCTGTGTCTTTCCCAAATGCAGCCGATACACCGTAATGTTTTTTTCTTTTTGGAACCATATCATTTAAAGTTTCTCCAATCTCTTCGTCTGCAATAACACAAAGCCTGTGATGAAACGGCTTGTAGATTTCTTCAATTTTTTTCATCAGATTCTTCATTTTTTACTGGAATTGTTGTCGAATCCTTGCTTATTAATGTAACATTTTTACCAGTAACTTCAAATTTTAAAGCAACTTCAGAAACAAATGTTCCGTATCTGTGAGGCTCTGTAATAAGAACTCCATTAATTATCTCTTTTTGGAATATTCTGGTGCATATGTCCTGCCACAATCACATCAATTTCAGGAACCGCATTTGCCAAATCTCTAACTCCAGTTTCAGGAATCCCGTTTTTCGTTTTCAATCCCCATATGAGCTACGACAACAATGGCATTTGCTCCTTCTTCTTTCAATTTTTTTATTTGCTTTTTGAGCTTCTTTTTATAGGCGACACAAAAATAAAAATCATTCAAATATCCAGTATCTTCTTCAAATTGTGCCGACATCGGAGTAGAAAGCCCAATAATCCCAATTTTCACACCTTCTTTTTCAATAATTGTCGTTGCGTCCAAATATCTGCTTTTGTCTTTTGAAAAATTAGTGTCATTTTCAGCATTCTCGTGATAATACAAATTAGCAGTTAACTTTTTGAATTTCATATCCCGCAAAATATTCGATAAAGTTGGCATTCCAAAGTTAAATTCATGATTTCCTGGCACAAAAATATCATATCCCATATAATTTAATATTTCTGGAATAGGATGTTTCGGTGTCATCGCAAACTTTTCTATCCAGTTATCCTGAATCGCATCCCCAACTTCAACTAAAATCACATTTTTATTTTTTTTCCTAATTTTTTTCACCAATGTTGAAATTTGTGCATAAGAACCTGACTTATCCTCTTCATCAGCCGCATAGTTCCAAGCCATCACCCTTCCATGCACATCACTTGTTCCCAATATTTTTTTATACTTACTTCCTTTTTTTCAAAGAAATCCCAGTATTTCCTGTTGTCATAATATTTATATTTCCTTTTCATTTTTTTATTTTTTTATATTTTTTTGATTCAATTATTCTTTTTCTTTATTTTTTTATTTTTCCATTTTTCCCTAGCCTCATAAATGGAAAATTCTCTGCCATATTTTATTTCATTCACTTCATCCTTAATATAAAAAAATCTTTTTCCAAATCAATCTCATAATCATTTGCAATCGCAATAATATAATAAAAAAACATCAAATACTTCCTCTTCAATTGTCCCTTTTATATTTTTTTCCATCGTATCTGACATTTTTCTAATATTTTCAGCAAGTTCTCCAAATTCCTCAATTAATTTCAAAACAAGCCTTTGTCCATTTTCTTTCCTTTCCTGTGGAGTTTTTTTCTCTTTTTTTCTTTTACCTAGAGTCCCTTTTTCTATCTGTTTTTATCAAATACTGTACTTCCTTAAGCGTCATATCATCACTATTATTATTATTTTTGTTATTCAACACTCAAATTACCTCCTTCTTTTATAAATCCATTTTTTTATATTCAATTATTCTAAATTTTTATTACAAATTATTTTTGTTTAATACTTGTTTTTTTCTTCTTTTTTTATTAACTTATTTCAATATATTTAACTAACTATCATTTAACATTGATAAAATAGCGAAAAGAAGGGCATACCGTCTGATGCCCTTTGCTTAAAAATAACTTCAATAATAATTAAAAAAATAAAAAAATTACTAAAGAAAAATAATTCTGTTAAAAAAATTAATATTTGAAGATTACGTTTGTTGATTTCGGTCTTCCTACTTCTTTTTCTCTTTCAAATAATCAATAAATATTTTTTTGTGTCACTTAAATGAGTGTCTGTTCCACGGTTTTGAGCTGTAATTTTTTTCCTAATGTTGTGTAACCGTCTTTTTCCTTTGGCGATGTATGAGTTTACGGCTAGCATGTAGGATTTTTTTAGCATCGATTGGAACCCATTTGTTAGCTTTAAAGTCAAATACTTCTATTTTTTTAACTCTTGTTCCAAGGTTTCCTTCTTTTGTGGCTTCATATCTGATTCCTGCACCGTAAGGGAATGCTCCTGTTGAGCCACCGTTTAATACATAGTCAATTGCATCTTCTAACACCTGTTTTACTTCGGCACCTGTAATATCTGTTATGAATACTGTGTTTGATGTAAATGGTAACAATGAGTAGGCTTGATCATAAGTGAAATTTCCAGGATTTAGTGTAATTCTGACATTTCCTGCATTTACGATTACAAAGTCAACGTTTCCTGTTCCCATATTTCTTAATTTATGTAAAACTGATTCGGCTACAAGTGTTGTTGCAAAAGAACCGTCTTTATTGTGAGGCCCAGGAACTCTGTTATCTGATCCTCCTAAAAATTTCTTCTGTAATTTTACCAACCGATTTTTTTCCCTAATTCTGTTTTTTTCTTTTTTTGATATCGTTCAAGCAGTTTTTTTGTGTAACAGGGTCATTTTTACAACTTTTATGTTTTTTTGTTATTTTTTTATAGAATTTATGATTACTGCTTTTTTTCTTTTTCGCCCAGCTGCACAACTTTTTCCTTCAGCATTTTTTTATTTCAAAAGTATCTCCAATTAGGACTTTCGGAGTTGGAATCAATTCTTTAATTACTCCATTCTTATCAAATTTTTGCTTTCATTTCTCCCAATAAATATGAATAGTTCCACGCTTCTGCAATATAAACAGGATTTCCATCAGGTGAATTTACTTTTTTTAGGATAATCTGGTTTTTCAGGAACTAGTCCAAATTGTTCAAATTCTTTTTCCTAATAAATAATGCGTATCTCCAGATATAATTAAATCAACTCCGTCAACTTTTTCCCCAATTTCAACATTTTTTTCATATCCAGCGTGAGACAGCACAATTATTTTGTTTATTCCTTCATCTTGTAATTTTTTTACATATTTTCTAGCTGTTTCAACTTCATCTAGAAATTTCACATCGTCTCCAGGATTGGAAGATTCTTTTGTTTTTTTCACAACATCAATTCCAATAATTCCAATTTTTTTGTCCGCCAACATTTTTTTGATAAGGTAAGGTTTCCATTTTCCTTCTAAAATACTTCCTTTGTCAGGTACAACATTTGACGAAACTATAGGTATAGTTAAAAGCATCCAGAAATGATTTCAAAACTTTGTTTCCATCATCAAATTCATGATTTCCCAATGTAAAAGGCGTCAAAGTTTATTACATTCATAAGCTCAGCATCAGCTTTTCCTTCAAATAGCGTATAATAAAGAGTCCCTGTTACTGCGTCCCCAGCGTGAAGAACTAAAGTATTTTTATTATTTTTTTCTAAAATCCTTTATTTCCTGTGCTACTCTAGGAAGTCCACCAATAGTCGCTGTAACTGACTGACCATTTAATTTTAAAGGCATTTTTTTCTTCTTCCAGATGTGAATGGTGATCGTTAATATGAGCCACGTTTAGTTCAAATGTACTTGCTGTACTTCCTTTATTTCCCTTTTTTTACCGTTTTTGCTTCCAAACTTACTGCAGAGAACAGTGATATTGCTAAACCTAATAAAAGAAATTTTTCATAACTTTTCCTCCTAAAAAGATTTATATTTCTTAGTTTAATTATAACTTGTTTTCTCAAAAACCACTAAAAAAATACATAAATTTTTTTATAAATTAATAAATTTTTAAATAAATTTTACTATATTTTTAAAAATAAAAATAATGTTATAATGCACCAGACGATTTCAAAAATATATTTGAATTTTTTTAACATCAAACTGATAAAAATTAAATAATATTGGGTTTGTGTTTGGATAAAATAAATTTATTTTTAAATTGTCAATAAAAAAATAGATAAAAGGAGTTGGTATAATGAATTTTTAGAAATGTTATGAAAAATGATTTTTAATTTTGGGAGTAATTGGAATTTCCACTACCTCTTTTTTTCAGCTTTTAGAAAAAAACAACAAAAATCGTATATGTAAAAAGGAACCTTCTCGTAAAGTAAAGAAAAAAAGGCTAAAAAGAACAGAATGATTGTATACATAAAAAGAGAGCCTTCTCATAAAGTAAAAAAACATTCCAAGAGAAATAATAAAAATCGTGTATGTAAAAGAGAACCTTCTCGTAGACATAGAAAAATACTAATTAAACAATTTATTTGGTGCTGAAACATTTGTAAATTTTTTTATTTTTGCAAAATGAACAGCACCATTTTTTTATACTAAAATCCTTTTTCTTTGAAAGTCAAACTAACAAATATTAATTTAATTTTTTTAAAAAGCACCCTAACCAAATATTTCCTGTAAATATTCAGACATTTCCCTTACCAAATTTTCATCTGTCTCAAGAATCTCAAATTCACTAAATTCCTTCAAACCCATATTCACATTTTCTTTTCGATACAGCATTTCACTTTGTTTTATTTTTTGCAGAAAAAAATGAAAATTGCTTGCACCTGTAAAACTTATTATTTCTTTGATATTTTTTTCTATTTAATCCTGCTCCCACAAGTATTTCAGTTTTTTCATTATCTTCATTAGAAAGTCCAACAAGATCTTTTAATAATTTTTTTCCCTTTTTAAGCAATTTTTCCGCCTGTCCTGATGTTAATATTGTATTTACGCCTAATTTTTTTAACTGGTAAAACGCACTTATAGGATTTTTACACATCAAAGGCTCTATGAAAAAGTTACTGGTATGCCCTTTGCTTCCAAAAATAAATTTTTTTCCATATTTTCAATATCTATTTTTTTCCATCTTTAGTTAAAACTCCTGTAACTATCCCGTCAGCTCCTAGATTTCTAAACATTTTTATTTCATTTCTCATAATTTCCAATTCATATTCCGAATATAGAAAATCTCCGAATCTTGGTCTTATCAGGACATTTATCGAAATACTTACATTTTTTTCGGACTTCTTCAAAAAGACTTGCTGCAGGTGTAGTACCTCCAATTATTAAATTACTGCACAATTCAAGTCTTGTACCTCCACCTTTTTCAGCATTTATTGCGGATTCCACACTATCTGTACATATTTCAAGAGTATATTTTTCTCATTTTATGACCCTCTTATTTTTTTATTATTTCAATGACTTCCTTCATTGACATCAGATTTTTAGCTAGCTTGTCAAAATCTTCCCTGCTTCGAACCGTTATTCTTAAATGTATAAAAAAATACGTTTATTTCCATTTTTCCTTAGAATTATTCGTATTTACATTTATCAAGCTTTATTTTATGTTCATTTAAAAATACGGATAATATCCAGTAAAAGTCCATTCCTGTCTGCTGCTTTTATTGTAAAAATTAAATTCATATATGCTATTGGCATTAATCGCAGATTCATCCCAGTAAACATCAACTTCCCTCTCTGGCTCCTTTTCCATTAATAAAAATAAAAATTATCACAATCCGCACGGTGAATTGCAATCCCACGTCCACGTGTCACATAGCCCCGAATTTCATCTCCAGGAAGCGGACTGCAGCATTTTTGCAAAACGGTACATTGTATTTTTCAGTTCCAGAAATTTTTACTCCATTACCATTTCTTTTTCTGCTTATTTCCTTTTTCCGTTTCTTCCTCAAGAACTGTTTCCAGATCCTTTTCTTCTTTTTTTCTCAAATTTATTTATAAAGCCCTCGAGTGATAAATCTCCGATTGCAAATCGATAAAATAATGTTTTATTATCATTGATGTTAAATTTTTTTGTATAGAAAAAAGCTCGCTCATCTTCAGAACATCCTTTAATTTTAATCCAATCCGTTCAAATTCTTTTTCTAAAATTTGTTCCCCTTCTTTTGATTTTTCTTCAAATTCCTTATCTTTAAACCATTTTCTGATTTTTCGACCGTGAACTATGGTTGTTTACCATTTCAAGCCAGTCTTTTCCAGGTCCTTTAGGATGTTTTGAAGTTATGATTTCAACTCTGTCAACATTGTTAAGCTTCTGATTCAATGGAACCATTCTTCCATTTACTTTTTGCACCAATTGTCTTATATCCAAGTTTTTGTATGAATCTGAAATGCAAAATCCAATGCAGTTGAGTCCCTAGGTAGTTCGACAACTTCACCTTTTGGCGTAAATATAAATATTGTCTCTCTCAACATATTTCCTGTAATTTCCTTGGCAAATTCCAAGGCTTCCTTTATCCCCTTGGACCAATTTCTTTATATTCGCATAAAAATTTTTTTCGTCTTTAGATTTTGATTTATTTTCTTTATATTTCCAATGTGCCGCAACTCCTTCTTCTGCTATTTCATGCATTTTTTCCGTTCTAATCTGAATTTCAACATTCTGATTATCCGGACCTTTTCACAGTTGTATGGACAGACTGGTAACCATTTATCTTCGGTCTTGAAATATAGTCCTTAAATCTTTCAAACACTGGCTCAAATAAATTATGAATCACTCCTAGCACACTATAACATTCAGTTTTTTTCCTCAACAATAATCCTTATTGCAATTAAATCATACAAATCTACAAATCTTTTTTTGTTTTTTTAATCATTTTTCGATAAATACTGTACAAATGTTTTTGGTCGTCCTGTAACTTCCGCTTTTTATATCATTTTTTTCAAGTTCCAGTTTTTACTTTTTAATAAATTTTTTTCCGTATACTCTTCACGTTCACGCCTTTTTGAATTTACCTGTTCCTTAATTTCATAATATTCCTTTGGGTACAGAAATCTAAAACTTATATCCTCAAGTTCCCATTTCATTCTTGCCATTCCAATTCTATGAGCAATTGGCGCATAAATTTCAATTGTTTCATGTGATTTTTTTCCAGCTGTTTTTCAGGTTTCATGAATTTTTAGCGTTCGCATATTATGAAGCCTGTCCGCCAGCTTTATAATCACAACTCGGACATCCCGTGACATTGCTATTACCATTTTTCTTCTATTTTTCAACTTTCCCACTGAAATTTCTTGGCAAATTCCTAAGTTTTGTAACTCCATCTACCAATTTTTTTACATCTGATCCAAACTGATATTCTATATCTGCCAAAAGTAATTTGCGTATCTTCAACCACATCATGCAAAAGTCCAGCTACAATTGTATCCGTATCCATTTTCATGTCTGCCAGAATTTCCACAACTTCCACAGGATGAAGAATATAATTTTTCACCACTTTTACGTTTTTGTCCTTCGTGTGCTCCATAAGCAAGTACAAAAAGCCGCTAATATTTTATCCATATCTACATCTAGATTATTTTTTTAATTCTATCTTCCAGCTGCTGAAGTAATTCATCATAACTTTTTATTCACTACTTCAGGAATCTTTGTATTTTCCATTTCATCAGCCGTCATTTTCCAATCATTTTTAAAAATTTCACTTTTCTCGTTTTTCATTTTTTTCAAAGTTTCTTTTCTGTCCATCTCATTTCCTCCTAGCGTCAAATAAAACTTTTTATCTGACAACATTTTCTTAAAAATTATTGTACTATACATTGAAAAATCTATCCTAAAAATATTAATAAATTTAATTAATTTTTGTTTTGTAAAGCTAAATTCCTAAATATTTCCAATTTAATCATTTTGAAAAAAATAAAAAAATATTTATAAAAATCAATAAAAAAACATGACCAAAGAAGTTCAGTAAATTTCGAAACTTTCAAAGCTCATGTCTTTTTTTATTATATTATTTAGTTTGATTTAAAAATATCTTTACTTAAAAACAGAATAAATTAGATTTATGTATCTTTTTGCTGCATTAGGTTTAGGATGTGTTCCATCCTTGTAGAAATATTCCTGTTTTCCTTTTGAATATGAATACCAGTCTATAACCTTTATATTGGGATTTTCTCCCTCTTTTTTAATTTCCGCATTAACGCTGTCTTGCCAAGGGTCTGGCATAACTGTATTTATAAAGTAAACATCATGTCCTTTTAACGTCTCTAAAACAGATTTCATATCCTTTTCATAAATTGTTCCATTTGTTCCAAGTGCAATTACGACAATTTTTCTCAATTTTCCATCCTGAGATAAACTTTTTAACATATTTGGCAGCTGATAAAATTGACGACCTACCTTTGTTTCAATAATAGCTTTTGGATATTTTTTCTTCAAATCTTCTTTTGTCATATGCAATACGGAATCACCAATAAATATTATGTCACGCTCATCATTTGGATATTTTTTCAGAATTTCATTCTGCATTTTCGTATCCTCTTCTATACTTTTAGACGGAGTATTCAGGGCATTAAGAAGTTCATCCATTGTCAAGGGTTTTATCTCCTGTATTTACAGCAGGGGTAGTTGGTGCAGTTGAAACTGGCGGCGTATTATTTTTTTCTTCTTTTTCGTTTGAAGCTAGGGCTTCCTGTATAGCTTTCATTTCTTCCAAATCTTTATTTTCATAAATTGGAGAAAAAACTAGAATTAAAAGCAATAGATGCTAAAAATAGGATAACTTATATATTTTATACTCTTTTTCTCAAATAAATAGTAACTTAATTCGGAAATAAAGATTAAAACTATAAACTGTATGCAAAAACTGCTGAGAATTTGACAATTTTGACCATTTAAAAATATTCACGTGCAAATATCATTACTGGATATTGCCATAAATAATACTGATACTGATGCTGCCCTAATCTTATGACAGGATCAAGAATTTTATTGTATTTTTGAAATATCAAATTTCTTTAATTCAGGTTTAGAGAACAAGACTATTGAAAATGAAAAATAGAATACTAACTAAAAAACATAAAGTCCATAATAATTTAAAGCGTTTCTGTAATCTATTCCAAATGAAAAGACAATTATTGAAACTATTCCCAATATTCCTAGAACATATACAATTTTCTTTTCAACATTACTTTTAATTTCCCTTCTTGAATAAAAAGCAAGCTAGCCCAGCCGCACAGAAAAAAATGAAAAATGCTCTCGTATCTGTTCCGTAATAAATTCTCGAAAAAAATCAGCTCCTTCTGATGATTTTGAAGTAGCATAAAAATATATAAGCCATCACTAATCCTGAAATTACTGATATTGCTAAAAAAATACTTCCCATAGTATAATCTTTTTAATTTCAATTTTTTTAATCCTTGTACTAAAACTGGAAAAAAATATATACATCTGTATTAAGAACGATAATGCCCATATATGAGTCAATGGCAAAAATAATTCCAAAAATTATCAAAAATAGGACATCTTCGAAAAAAATCTGATAAATATTATTTAGTCCTAATACTGAAAAATAAAGCACTGTATTTATATTTCATCTCAAGTCCATTATTCACAAAATACAATGCAATTGTTGAAGCCAGAATCACAATTAACAAACTTGGATAAATTTTCTTTAATCTTCGACTAATTACTGAAAAAAATCGAAAAAAATCTCTGAAAAAGCAGCCCACTTGTAACTAAATATCCACTTAACGCAAAAAAATATAACAACACCAATATACGTACCTTTGAATAAAGTCCAATGGTAAACGCATATGAGTACAAGAGCAAGCGCTCTCAAAATATCAAGACTTAGTATCCTTTTTATTCATAAATTTAAAATCTCCTCTAAAAATATGTTTAAAAAAACTACTTTTAACCTACAAACTTAAAAAAATTGAAAAAAATTCTTATGTTTTTTTAACACAGCCCAATTTTTTTAAGCTTGAAATTAAAGTAGCAGTATGAAAAAAATTATGAATGATTTAATTATTTTTTTCATTATCTAAATAAAAGTATTATTTTGAAATTTCGTCTTTATTATTTTCTCCAAGATAATATTTTTTTACTTCATTAGTTAAAAAGTCTGCGTAATATTTTTTTGTCCTTTATCATTTGGATGAGTTCTGTCTTTGTAAAAAGTATTCATTTTTTTCCTTTTGCATAAGAATACCAGTCTATCAGATGGGCATTTTCATATTGTGATACTTTCTCTACAAGCTTTCTGTTCACTTCCTGTTCCCAAGGGTCTTTGTGTGCAGTATTCATAAAGAATACATCCTTTCCTTTTTACCATTTCCATAACAGAATCAAAATCCCTGTCAGTAAATTTACCATTTGTTCCAAGATGAACAACTAATGTATTTTTTTATCTTTCCTTGTTCCACTAATTTTGAAAACAATTCCCGGCAATGTTGAAAAATTGACGTGAAATTTTTTTGTATCAAAGTAAGGATTTTTTTAAAGTTAGGCGCAATATTTTTTTACTGCTATCCATTATAGAATCTCCCACAAACACAATATCTTCAGGTACTTTCCCATTAAACATCTCTTTCGCAATAATAATTCCCGAACCGAACACTAATATTACTAAAACTAAAAGAATTTTTTTCATAATTAATTTTTTTCTCCTTTTTTTACTTGTACTATTTTTTTAGTTTAAAAAAATTTTTTTATTTAAATTTCTTCAGCTATAAACAAAAAAATTAAATAAATATAATTTTTTTAGTCTTATTTTAAAAGAAACTTTTTTTATAAAAAAATCTTTTTAAACATAATATTATATGATATAATTTTCAATTTGTCAAATTATTTTTTTAAATATATTTTTTTACTTTTTATATTGAAATTTATTTAAAATAAAACTCAAAAAGTTATTACAAACTATTCAAAAGGCTAAAAATTAAAAATTTTTAAAAATTTTTTTATAACTTATAATTTACCTAAATAAAAAAAGAAACTTAATTCAATAATAAAAATTATCAAAAAAAGTTTCTTTAAGAGTCATATTTAATTTTTTTAATTTGAAGAATCAGAATCATTATTAATTTCAGAATCTTCCTGCGTGTCACTCTCAGTGCCTGTTGATGGAACAGAAGGAGTAGAATAAGTTTCTGCTGAATGTAATCTATATTCAGGGATTCTATAATTTATTATTTTTTTATAGTTAAAACTCCATCTTTTGAAACTATCCCTTGAACATTAAAAAGTAACAGAATCTTCAGAAGTTACGCCATATTTTTTTGCCATAAAAATCATAAATTCCATCCAGTAATCCAGTATCGTCTTTTACTGTATAATTAAGTAATTTGTTTGGAAAAAAATTAAATTATCTTTCTCATAGACAAATGTATTTGTTGATCTACTGTAATCTCCTTCATAAACTCTATTTATAGCTTTGTTTGCTGCTAATCCAATAGTTGACATTATCAACATCATTGCCATTAATAATAATTTTTTTCATGAAAAAAACCTCCTCTTTAAATTTAAATATTATTTATGAAATCCTAAATCAGCTGGATTGACATCTCCAGAAATCTTTTTACGATTCCACCTTTTTCAAATTCGTTTCTCATTAAGGTAACTTTTTTTATAAGCTCTATTGTATCATTTTTCCAAATTGGAACTATTATATCGTCCTTTTGCCCAATATTCAATAATTAGTGAACTATCTCCACAAATAATTTTTGTATCGTATTTCTTAGCATAGACAAGAGCTATGTAAATACCGACTAATTCACCAAAGTTATTTGTTCTGGTATTGGCAACGTAATAATTTCCATATTCGTTAATTTTTTCATTCATAATTTTTATAAAAGCAATGAATTTCCGTCAAAAATCTGTTAATCTAACTTCTACACCATTACCACGCCCCGTTCCTGCATCAAAATAAATTTGCATCACGTTCCAGTTCAGAGTACAGCTCTGTTAAATCAATCTTTTCTTTTTTTTCATAGTTTGCTCCAGAATTTAACCATTCCTGTGCATCAGAAAACGTTTTAAATGACTTATATCGGGCTTTTCCCCCAGTTACCTTTTTTTGACAATCTGTCCAGTTTTCAAGTATCCCATTTTCATTTGTATCTATAATGAAATAGGCATAAAATTTTTTTATTTTTGACATTTTTCAATAAATTTATTAAATTATAAATTTAATCCTCCATCAACTCTTAAAACTTGTCCTGTAACAAATTTAGACATATCGCTTGCTAAGTATAGTGCCGCATTTGCCACGTCTTCAGCATCTCCCATTTTTCTAAGTGGAGTGTTTGCAAGTACAGTTTCCACAACTTTTTCAGGCAATACGTGAGTCATATTTGTTTCGATAAATCCTGGCGCAATTGCATTTGATCTAAGATTTTTTCTACCAAATTCTTTTGCCCAAGTTTTTGCCATAGCGATTACTCCACCTTTTGTAGCAGCATAGTTTGTTTGCCCTGCATTTCCGTCAACTCCTACAACAGAAGCCATATTAATTACGCTTGAGGCTTTACTTTTTAATAATAATGAAACAAATCCTTGCATTACGTTATAAACACCCTTTAAGTTAATATCGATTACTAAGTCCCAATCTGCTTCCTTCATTCTTTGAAGCAACGAATCTCTTGTAATTCCTGCATTATTTACAAGAATATCCAGTCTTCCGTATTTTTCCTTGATTTCACTTGCAATTTCCTTTATATTTTCTCTATCAGTAACATTTAATTTTTACATGTGAGACATTTTCGTGGCTGTAATCAGGATCAATTAAATCTCCTGAGATAACTGTAGCCCCGTTTTCAGCAAATTTCAATGCGATTTCTTTTTCCAATTCCTCGTGAACCACCTGTAATTAATGCTATTTTTACCATTTAACACTATTTTTTTCCACCTTCCATTCCTGTCTAATTTTAATTTTTTTGAAATTTTTGCAAATGCACGTTTATTTACTAACTAATTTGAAGCATTTAAAATTTCAAGTTTTACTTTTGTAATACCTTTTCCTGGACTTTCAATCTGTGAAAAAGCTCCATAGCTTAAATCAATTACACGTCCTTTTACAAAAGGTCCTCTATCGTTAATTTTTACAATAACTTCTTTTCCATTGCTTAAATTTGTAACTTTAACTCTTGTTCCGAATGGTAATGTTTTTGTGGGCAGCAACCATTTCAGTCATATGATGTCTTTCTCCACTTGCAGTTTTACTTCCATCTAATCCTTTACTGTAATATGAAGCTATTCCACTTTGATAATGTGTGAATTTTTGTAAATCCTCTTCTTTTATTGTCATTATTGTAGAAGTATTGTCGTTTGCTTTTGAAACGTTTATATCTATTCCGTTATCAGCAGCTTTTATCATTTCATTCTTTATGTAAATTATATTTATATCGTCTTTTTTTGTTTTTCCCTCTGAAAAATAATGATAATGATAACGACAATCCAGCAAGTATAGTAATTATTTTTTTCTCATTTAATATTCTCCTTAAAATTTTAAAAATTTTTTTATAGTAATATTTAAAAAAATACAACTATATGACTTTAAGTAGAAAAATGTATAATTTTACTTTTTTTACTCAATCAACTTCTACATTATATCACAGATTTAGATTTTATCACTTTTTACTTAGTTACTACATTTCAGGTTGTTTTACATGCTGGATTCTAGGACTATTTACATCCAATGTTTCAAATGTATATCCAGCTTTTCTATATCCGTCAATTATTTGCTGTAATGCTTGAACAGTTGTTTTTTTGGCATTTGTGTCGTGCATTAACACATTAATTTCAGGATGAGTTGTACAAACTCCGTATTTGACCAATTTAGGAACTGGCACGTTATTTCCTGAAGCATCTGTACTGTCACAGTTCCAGTCAAAATAAACATATCCTTCTTTTGTCATTCTATTAATTATCGCTGTCTTTAGAGCTTTTAGAGGCTTTTGCATTGCTTGAACCACCAGGAAATCTTGTGATTTTTACATCCAATCCAGTTGTTGATTTTTACAGCATCTCTTATTTTGTAAAGATCTTTAAAGAAACTTTCTTCACTTTGCATAAACTTCTTTATATTCATGTGAATAAGTGTGCAATCCTAGTACGTGTCCATGGTCAATTATTTTTTTATAATCATTATAATTTTTTACCGATTCCAATTACAAAAAAATGTTGCTTTTTATATTATTTTTTTCAAAAATTTCAAGTATTTGATCAGTATGTGCAGATGGTCCATCATCAAATGTCAGATAAACTGTTTTAATTTTTTTCTCAGCTCTTAATTTTTCATATTCTGCTTTCACATCTGCATTTTTTTAGTAAGAGCAGCTAATTCTGATGTTTTTTTAGTTTTTTTCTTCTGTTAATTTTTTTTAACGTTTGACTTTAATCCGCTATATTCAAAAGTATTTTATACCTGTTCCAAAAAATATGTACTGCTGAATATAAGAATCCAACTATAGCTAATAATATAGCAACCATTGATAATGTTTTTCATTTCCTTACCTCTCTCGTTTTTTTATTTATATTTTTTTTATCAAAGCTTCAGCTTTTTTTGTAGCTTTCTTCACTGTGTTTTTAAATTTCCATTAAGAGTTTCAACTTCCTTTTCCAATTTCTGCCTATTTTCCTTTAGTGTCGGTATTTCCTTTTGTAAATTTTGCTTTTTTTGTCCAATTAAGACAAAATGTGACAATAACACAAGTAACAGTGAAACAACAAATAAAATTACTGCATTTTTTTCCCAGTTTTTTATCACTTTCACCATCATGGTCATTTCTGTAATCATAAATAAAATTTTTGATTTTCCATTTTTCTCCTCTTTTCTATATTTAATTTTTAAATTTATTAATTTAATTATATTATACTTTTTTTAAGCAATTTTTTTCAAGACAAATTTTAAAAATAAAATGTCAAAAAAATTAACCAAAAGAAAAAGACCTCTTAAAAAGAGGTCTCATAAAAAGGGGGTTAATTGAGGTTTCAGATCTTTTTAATCGATCTAAATATAGTATACACTATATTCATTAAATATCAATTAAATAAATATTGTTTTTTTCAATTAATTTATTACTCTTTTTTTAAAGTTTTTTTGTATTTAATATTCTTTATTTAGCGTATTTTATTGTTTGTACGAAAATTTTAGCTTCATAATTCTACATTCTATTTACAGTTTTTTTATTCCAAGAAGTTCTAATCCCTTCTTTCAGTACAAATGCTGTTTTTTTAGCTAATAGAATTCTTGCATCCATTACTTGCTTATCTTCTTCCTTCAGGATGGAGCTTTGAATTGTAAAAAGCTGTTGAATAATTTTGCTGTATCAAATAAATAGTCAGCAATTATATTTGGACGGAAATTTTCGTAAGACTTGACAACTGCTTGCGGGAATCTAAGAAGTTCTGATGCTAATTCACGCTCAATTCCAGCCATTTCATCTAAAACAATGTCCGTATTTCTCCACATTAATATTTTTCTTCTTCCAATTTTCTGAAAATTGACATAATTCTAACATAGGTGTATTGTAAATAAGGACCTGTATTTCCTTCAAAGTTTAATACTTTTTTTCCCAAGTGAATGTAATATCAGATGTCCTGTTTCTGGCTCAAGTCAAAAATATTTTATAGCTCCGCTTCCAATAGTTTCAGCAATTTTTCCTTTTTCTTCTTCAGGAATATTAGGATTTTTTTCATCAATTACCTTTTTGACCTGCTTTTTAGCTTCATCCAGTAAATCCACAAGTCTTATTGTATTTCCACTTCTGAAGAAAAAAATTTGGTCTCCAAATCTCATAATTCCAAATACAATATGTGTTTTCTTGTAATCATAAGGTTCTCCTAGCATTTTTCCCAATTTCAAAGACTTGTTTAAAATGATTCTGTTGCCTATCGTCAGTTAAGTAAACTGCTTCGTCTACTTTTTAATTCATTTTTTTCTAAATTTCATTGTAGCCAAATCTGAAGTTGTGTATAAAAACTTCCATCTTTTTTTGAACAATAGCAGGCGGCAGCTTGTCATCTTCAAAAAAATACAACTAATGCTCCCTGATCTTCCCTTGCAATATTTTTCTTTAACTCTTCAAGAACAGAAGGCATCATATCATTGTAAAATGATTCGCCGTAATAATAATCAAAATTTACATCAAGCCTTTCATAAACTTTATTATATTCCTTCAATGAAATGTCAATAAATTCCTTCCACAATTTCTGATTATCTTCATTACCAAGCTGTAATTTTTTTAACTCTTCACGTGCCTCATCTTCCAAAAGTGGGATCTTTTTCGCTTTATCTGAAAAACAGCACATAAATTCTTTTCAAGTTCGCCAATTGGATCTTCTTCATATGCTTTTTTATCTAGCCAGTTTTTATAAGCTACAATAAGTTTTCCAAACTGTGTTCCCCAGTCGCCAATATGATTATCTGCCAATGTCTTGAATCCTAGAAAATTAAGAATCCTCTTAATCGAATCACCGATAATTGTACTTCTTAAATGTCCAATGTGCATTCTTTTGGCAATATTTGGAGAAGAATAATCGATAATTACAGTTTTATCGATATTCAGGAAAAGAAAAAAATCGTATTTTTTTCATTTTCCAGCTTTTTATTTCTTCATTAAGAAAACTGTTTTTCAAAAAAATATTAATAAATCCCGGTCCTGCAACTTCCAATTTTTTTCAATAATATCATTTTTCAAAATTTTCGATAATTGTATTTGCAATTTCACGTGGATTTTTCCGATTAATTTTGAGCTCATCATAGCAAAAATTTGTTTGAAAATCTCCAAATTCTTTTTGTAGAATTTTTGAATATCTATTTTCTCAATATAATCAGCACCAAAAAAATACGAGATATATTTTTCTGAAAAACAATTTTTTTAATTTTATTGTCAGTAATTCCATTATTTGAAAATTTTTGTCCTTTCCTTTCATAAATTTACGTTAATTAACGGATAACGCATAATCCATATAAAAATATTTACTCAAATATTATATAATAAATTTTTGTAAAATTTGAAGTATTTATTTATTATTTGACAGAGTAAAAAAATAGGGGCAAATAAATTTAATTAAATTTCAAATTAACAAAAAGAGGAAACCAGCTACAATATAATCGCCAAATCCTATTGAAAAGGTGATTCCTCTATGATTAGAATATCAAATTTTTCTTCACTTGTAAAGACTTTTTTAAAAATATTTTTCTTTCAGACTTCCGTTTGAGCAGCAGTTTAAGCTGTTTGTCACAAAAGCTTTTGAAACGCTGTTTAGAGTTTATGCCAAAAGAGCTGATGATTACTTCTTTCATTCCAACGAAAGAAAAGATAAGTTTAAAAGCAGAGGATTTGTTAAAAAGAACTGTTACCACTGCCTTCGGGGATGTAACTTTTTGAACGTCGAAAATATGTAGACAAGAAAACAGGCATTCACTACTACATTGATGAGAAAAATTGGACTTAAGCGGTATAGACGGCTTTCTGAGGAGATGATTTTACTATACTTTTTGAATATCAGCATACTGCAGCTTCATTTCTTGCAAAAACTTACGGTGTTTCAAGGGCTGCCGTGTATAATCCTGTCAATTCTTTTCAAATGCCGAAACTTGATATTCAAAGATTTGAAAGAGATGACAGTTCGCCAGTATATATGGAGATTGATGAAGATCATATGAAGTGTAGAAGAAGTAAAAATATATATGAGGATGATTGTAATACATCGTGGAATTGAGGGAATCTGCACAGACAGGAACAAACTCATTGACAAGCACACAGTAATGTTTCCTGTATCCGTATCGCTTGAGGAAGTGTCGGAGTATGTACTAACTATCTTGAAAAAGATACAGTATGGACAAAAAGAAACTAATTGTGAACTCTGATGAAGGAACATGGATAGACAGCTTTTGTAAGAGAGCTTGGAATTTAGCAAGCCAATACACATCTATGACAAGTTCCATTTAGTAAAAAGCCATAGCTGAAATTTCTAAAAGGGACGAGGAAATATCAAAAAAATCTTTTTACAAATGGCTAAAGGGAGACGATTTTAAAAGAACTTGAGAATTTTTATGAGAATTTCAAGGAAAAGGGGAATGTAAGTCAGAGAAGAAAAAGACCATATGAAGATGTTGCTTAACCATTATGAGAAGATAAGAAGAATATATACGGAGGAGGACTACATAGGCTCAAGGACGGAAGCCCTTGTATCCCATGAATGCTCAAGATTTCTATCAAGCAGTACCAAAAGCATTTTCAAGAAGAAAGATAAAGGCAAGAGCGTTATACCACACTTTCTTTGCAAACTATGGAAAAATAGGGAAAAAGGCGTATGAATTGTACTTTAGCGGCAAAAAGAACGAGTTCTCTAGAAAAGGTAATAGAGATGAAATGCTTGCCAGAAATTGTTAATGAAACAGGAAAAAGCACAAATATGCCATATTTGAGAGGAGGAGAATGTCCGATTAGGGAAGTTTTGAAAGAAATATCACAAGTAAAAATATTTTAAAAAGCAGTCAAAAAAAGATTTGCTGTGGTATTTAATGACTGCCCCTATATTTTTTTACTCTGTCTAAAGTAAAATTTGTAATTGCAAAAATATTATATTATATTATAATATGTATATGTAATTCTTGAAAATTGGTAGAAAAACTAAAACTTTTAAATTGATGGTTCACAATTTTTCAGAAAGGGAAAAATAATGGAAAAACAATATTTTGAGAGTTTTTTGATAATAAAAATCCCTTTATTTATTTTTGAGTCAAAAAGCAGAAATATAAAAATAATGTTGTAATATTTCACGGAATGACTGAACCTGTTGATAGATATACTGAATTTGGGTCATTTTTGGCTTCTAATGGGTACAATGTGTTTTGTTATGGAAATTCGAGGACATGGCGAATTGAAAGAAGGTGAAATTGGAGATTTTGGAAAAGGAGGAATGAAATCTGTCTTTTAAAGATATTGATTCCTTTTTGAAAAGTTTTTGAGCAAAGTCGAGCAACTCCAAGCAATACTACAATTTTTGGGGCATAGTATGGGTTCTTTTGATTGGAGCAGAATGGGGAATCAAAAATAAATATAAATATTTTTATTTTATCAGGTTTTCCATTGAAAAGCCAGTTAATCAGCTATAGGTGGAAATTTTGCCACTTTTTGGAAAAAGTGATTTTTCAGAAAAAGTTTCTGCGTTTAATAAAATTTCAGAAAAATGGAACAGCAAATTTTGAGCCAAATAAAACAAAATTCGACTGGCTTACAAGAGATGAAACTGAAAATAAAAATATGAAGATAATGAGCTTTGTGGCTATTCTGTCACACCAAAGTTTTATTCTGGAAATTTTTCCACACATGGGATTTATCAATAGAAACTATAAAAATTAGATGAACATGCGAGGATATTAGCCATTTATGGAACGGATGACAAAGTAATCGACATTCCATATATTACTCAAATTTTTAATATATTAAGAAAGAAAGAAGAATAAACATTCTTGAAAACAAAAATGGACGGCATGAATCTATTAATGAAACAAATAAATATGAAATTTATGATGAAATTTTTAAAAATGGCTAAATGCAAAAGATTTTTAAATATCACAACTAGTATAAATAAATTAAAAATATAATAGTTTATTAAAAATAGACATTTTCAATAAAAATTTTTAAAAATTGCAAAAATAATAAATTTTTATCAAAAAGTATGGTATAATTAAGAAAGTTAATTTTTAATAGGAGGAAAAATGGGAGCATTTGATTTTGTAAAAATATTTAGAGTAAATAAAAAGCATCTCAATAGACTTGGGAACTGCAAACATATTAATTTATGATAAACAAAGAAAAAAAATAGTGTTAAATGAGCCGTCTGTGGTTGCGAGAGATAGAAAAACTGGAAAATTAATCGCAGTTGGAAGAGAAGCTAGAGAAATGTTAGGAAAAACTCCTGACAGCATTCAAGCCATCAAACCTTTGCAAGATGGAGTTATTGCAGATATTGACTCAACAAAAGAAATGATTACATATTTTATTCATAAAATTTATGGAAATTCACTTTTCAAAGCCTGAAGTTATGATTTGTGTACCAATCGAAGTAACGAGCGTGGAAAGAAAAGCCTTGTTTGATGCGGTAAAAGGTGCTAAAAAGACATATATCATCGAAGAAGGAAGAGCAGCTATTATCGGTTCTGGAGTGGATATTTCACAACCTGAAGGAAGTATGGTAATTGACATAGGTGGAGGATCTACAGATATTGCCATTTTATCGCTTTGATGAAATTATTGCAAGTAAATCAATCAGAATTGCCGGAAACAAATTTGACGAAGACATTGTAAAAATACGTTAAGAAAATACAATTTATTAATTGGTGACAGAACTGCTGAAAAAAATTAAAAAGAATTAGCTTTTCGGCTATAAAAATATCAAACGCCTGATATTATGGAAATTAAAGGAAGAGATTTTGGAATCTGAATTCCTAATACTGTGGAAGTTAATGCAAATGAAATTTATGAAAGCAATTGAAGATTCTTTATTCCAAATTGTAAATTCTACAAAAGAAGTTCTTGAAAAATGTCCACCTGAATTGGCTGCAGATATCTTGGATAACGGAATTGTAATGACTGGTGGAGGTTCATTAATTAAAAACTTTATTGATATGATGGAACAAGAAGTTGGAATCAAAGTGTTCTTATCTCCAAAATCCATTGGACTCAGTAGTTTTAGGTGGAGGAGCCGCATTTGACAACAAGAAATTATTAAGAACTCTTCAAATGAAAGAAAATTAATATTTGTTGTTAATAAAAAGAGAAAAATGAGAAAAAATGAAATTACAGGAAATAACCGAAAAATTTAAGAACGAAATAAATCAAGATAAAATAAGTGCAAGTTACCTCTTTTACGGTGATAAGAGAGTTGACTTGCTTTCTTATGCACTAATGTTTTCAAAAATGGTTATGACAAAGAATGTGCAGAATGATGCTGAAAAAGACAAAAATAGAACGGCTTATTAATAATTTCCAGCATCCTGATATTGAAATAATAAATAAAAACAATGAAAACATAAAAATTGACGAAGTACGTGAAATCATCTATTCATCAATAGAATCTTCCTTCAATTCGTATATTTATTCTGTGCGGAATTGAAAACTTACGAAAAAGAATCTTCAAAACGCACTTTTAAAAATTTTGGAAGAACCCCCGCAAAATGTATACTTTATCCTTTTTATCAAGAACATTAAATATCATTTCCACAATAAAAATCCCGTACAATTAAATTTCATCTATCTGGAATGAACAACGATGAACTGGGGAGTTAGCAAAGAAGTTTATTATTTTTTGACGGAAATGAAAATGATATTTTGGAATTTAAAAGGCAAAATTTCTCACTTGATGATATTGAATTTAAAATTAATACTGTGGAAGATATTTTACAAATTATTTTTGAAATGAAAAATTATATGACCGGGAATTTATTATAAAAATAATCTAGATTTAACAGTAAAATATAATAAAAGTATTGAACTGTTAGCACGTCGAATACGTTTTTGGGATATTGAAAATGTGTATTTTTTATAAATGAAATTGAAAATGAACTGAAAAAGGAAAAAGGAATTTCTGATAAAGCTTTTCTTTCAAAAATCATTATAAATGTTAAGCATCTCTGTGGAAGCAGATGAATTGAAAAACTGATAAATTTAAAAATAGCATTAGAAGCAATGTAAATGTGAAAAGTGTGATTTTTAACTTTTTGATATTTTACAAAATTCTTGAAAAAGATTAATAAAGAAAAATGGAAATAAACTGTGTAGTCAGAATATCTCCCATTTTTATTTATTATTTACTATTCTTAATAATTAAAAGAGTATTTGATTGTTTCATTTTTGTACTTCTTTCTTTAAAGTATTTTGATAAAAATTTTTAGGATCTATACTCAATTGTTTACGAACTTTTTCAAGATAATTTTTCCATCCTATTTCTAAACCATTTTTGCTCTATTAAATTCTTTCATTGTGTTATTCCAAAATTGATCTATAAAATTGGTATATTCACTATAATAATTTTTCTTTAAATTGTTTCATTATGCAACTCTTTTTCTTCCAGTTTCCACTGGCTATACCAAGAACAGTACCAACTGTTAATAAAGACATTGCTATTGCTAATACTACTGGTCCTCCGATTGAAGCTACTAAATGATACAGCTATAGCTGTTCCACCAGATATTGAAATTCCCAATGCTGAAAGGACACTTACTCCTTTTTGCAACTAATATATAACCTCCTAAATTTCCTAATGCTGCAGCCCAAAAAGAAAAGTACCGAAAAACTCCTAATCCTGATAATCCTGCAAAAGCACTTTTTATAGTCAAATTCAACATTTATTGTATCAGAAAAATCTTTAAAAATCAAAAACTTTTTGTATTTCGATAAATAATCATCCATTATTCCTTTTAATTTTTAGTTGTAATTTTTAAACTTTCTTCAAGTGCATCTTTTACCTCTGAATTTATATACACCATTAATTGTTCTAAATCTTTCTTATTATTTTTATATCATCTATCGTCTTATAATATATTCTTCTGTTAAAATTTCATAGAATTTTTGTGAAAAATTTCTTTAGTTTCAATCTTTTAATTCATAAATACTATCTTCTACTTTTATTATTTTTGAAATTTAGATTTTTCTCTTAAATTCATTTTTCAATTTCATTAACTAACTTTTCAGTTTTTATTTTCATTCAATAAATTATTATATCTTTTCAATTTCCACATCTACATATTTAGCTATCTATTTCTATATATTCCTTTAATGCGTGAAGTATTTCCATTTCTAATAATAAAGGGATATTTTTCAATAGTATTTTTTTCAATTCTTTTTCAAATTTTTCTCTTAAATATTCATTATTTATTGAATAAGAAAAATCTTTTTCAAGTCTTCCTCGATAATAATTTCTGTGAATTATCCGAATATTTCTTCCAAAAATCAAGAATATTTGAAAATCTATCACAACCATCTTCACATATTTCTTTTACTTTAGTAATTGGTTTTTATATTATCTGCATGTGTTGCAACTATAAACAAATTTGACATTGATGTTAAACCAGTTCCTTTTTATTTTTATTAATGGCTGTAACGTATCAATAGCATCTTTTTAAAAAATTTTCATCTTCAGGTTGTATAAATGAAGAGGCTTGTGATAAATATATTAATATATCTGCTTTTTGCTTTTGATTTATCTGCTGCTTTATTATCACTTTCGATACCCAGCAACTAATCCTGGGACATCTAATATATCACAGTTTTTAATATCGGTGAATCAACAAACAATACTATAGAACCTATTTCCTGGTTATATTCATTTCCTTTTCTAGTTCCATATTGTTTTAAAAGCTCTGCACTTCCACCTGCAATTTTCCATTTTCTACAATACTCTCATCGTGTAATCTTGTATCATCCCATTCTTCTTCTTTTTCTTTCTTAAATATCCATAGCTCTTCTTCAATATAATTTGGTCTATCTGATATATCTTTAATATAAACTACAATAGAAGTTGTTGGAGTCCAATCTATCGAGCATTTTTATCATATCCAATCAATGAATTTATCATGGTACTTTTTCCAGAATTTGATTTTTCCACTAAGAACAACTCTTGGTTTTCTTATCACCTTTTCAATATTTTTCTAAATTTTACTAGTTTATTTTTATATTCCGAATATTCTATATTTTCATTTAAATCAAAAATTTTTATATTTTTCCACAATACTTTTTGATGTTTTGTAATTCATACCATTTATTCTCAAATTTTAATTTTTTAGGAGTTTCTCTTTCATAACCAAGTATTTCTTCATTGATATTCCTGATATTTTTGCTAATTGTCTTAATTCTAATGTTGTAATAATTTCCAAATCTAATCTAGACACTCTATCTTGTCTGATCCCCATCAACTCTGCTAGTTCAGATTGTGTTAATTTTAAATAATTTTTCTCTAAAAATCTTTTTAAATCAAAATCTTCAATTTTCTTACCTCCACAATAAATTTTATTTATATTTACATATTATCATATATAAAAATGCTTGTCAACATATTTTGTTATAAAAATATGCAATAAAACATATTTAAAAATAAAAATGGGAAATAAACTGTGTATTCAGAATATCTCCATTTTTAAAAATTCAAAAACTCCTCAATCGTAGTTTTTCAGCCCATGCTCCACATTCGATGTCGAAACAAATTTAGCTATTTCCTTAATTTCAGGAATTGCATTTTCCACAGCCACAGGCATTCCCACAAGTTCCAATAAAAGGCTTATCGTTCGCATCTGTCACCAACCGCAATCATTTCCTCCAGGCTTTATATTTTCAATTTCTCCCAATTTTTCAATGTTTTTCCTTTATCCACATTTTTGTTGGCAATTTCTAGGAAGATTGGTTTTGAAATGGCAATAAAATAATCGTTTCCGTAGAACTTTATTCATGTGTTTCTGAGCAATCAATACTTCTTCAGGCGTTCCAATAATCATACATTTTGTAGTTTTTATCAATTCCTTTTTCTCCAAATCTTCAAGTGTATCGAATTTTTGAAATTTCATCTTGCATTGATCGGCTTCCTACATTACTCCATCTGTCGCTTCAGTTCCATAAATTGTATCTCCAATGTACAAAATCATTGGAACATTTTATTTCCTTTGAAACTTTATAAACATTTTTCAATATCCTTTTTCCAGCCCTTCGTGAAAAACTAACTTCGTTTGTCTTCATATCAATTAATTCTCCGCCGTTAAATGCCAGCACATATCCTTCGTATTTATCCATTTGAAGCTCTTTTGCATACTCAAAGCATCGCATAGCTAGGTCTACCGCTCGCAAGTACAAATTTAACACCTTTTTCCTTCTGAACTTTAATAATCGTTTTCCAACATTTTCCTTTTGTTATCCCATGCTCCTCATCAAGCAATGTCCCGTCCATATCCGTTGCAATTAGCTTGTAATTCATAAAATCCTCTCACTTTCTCTATTTATAATAATTTTTACTAACTCATTCAAGTCCTCTTCCGTTGTTGCCCAGCTTGTTGCTAATCTTATTACTGTGTGTTTTTCATCATATTTTTCCCAGAATGAAAAACTTTACGTTTTTGCCAGTTCTTCCATTTTTGTATTTTCAATTATGATAAACTGCTGATTTGTAGGGTGATTCAAGATAAAATCTGTAATTTTTCGTGTAGAATATTTTAATTTTTCAGCCAAATCTATTGTATGTTTTCCAATGTACAAATCGTTTGAAAATAATGTATCAAACTGGATTCCAAGAAGTCTTCCCTTTGCAAGCAATGCCCCATGCTGCTTTATTCTTGTTACAAAAATTCTTTGGTGTATTATTTTTGGTAAAAACAACCACTTCCCCAAGCAATGCTCCAACTTTTGTCCCTCCAAAATAAAAACATCACAAAAGCTGTGCAATATCTGGAAGTGTAACATCCGTATCCTTTGCCATAAGCCCGTATGCCAGCCTTGCTCCGTCCAAAAATAACGGGATCTCGTATTTTTTACAAGTCTTTGAAATTTCTGTCAGCTCTTGTTTTGAGTACAAAGTTCCATATTCTGTCGGATGTGAAATATAAACCATTCCAGGAAAAACCATATGTTCGTGATTTTTCGTCTGCATAAAATGTATGTAAATATTCCTTCCAGCTCATTAACATCAATTTTCCACTATGATGTGTGGCAATGTCAAAACCTTATGCCCTGTAAATTCAATCGCTCCAGCCTCATGTATCAGCAATATGCCCTGTTTCAGCCGCAATTACACCTTCATAAGACTCCAGCATCAATTAATCACAACCGCATTAGCCTGTGTTCCACCAGTCAAAAATGCACGTCCGCATTCTTTACTTCACAAACTTTCTTAATTTTTGCTTTCGCACTTTCACAGTATTTATCAGCTCCATACCCCTGCCAAATTCTCAAAATTAGTCTTACAACCGCATCCAAAAATCTCCTGGCAAGCCCCTTGCATATAATCATTTGCAAAATATAACATAAATTTTTCCTTTCTGTAAAATTGGTGCTTTATATTGGTATTATACAGGAAATAAAGGGAAAAAGTCCAATAAGGAAATGAAAAATATTTTACTTTGTCAATAAGAATATAAATATTTGACTAATAAAAATATATGATTAAATTATATAAATATTTATAATTGGGAGGATAATATGAAAAACCTGTTATTGGAATTTCGAGTAATATACTTGGGTTGGAAAAAGAGCCTTTTTTGCTGGCTATAAACGAGCCTACGTTGATGTTTCCTATATCAATGCTGTAATAAATGCTGGTGGAGTCCCACATATCCTACCTTTGAATGAGCACGAAGATATCATTGAGGAATTTGTAAAAAAGTGTGGATGGAATAATTTTTAACTGGGGGAAATGATGTTTTTCCGCTTCTTTACGGGGAAGAGCCAAAAGAGAAACTAGGAGAAATTTTTCCAGAACGTGATAAATTTGACTCACTTCTTATCCGTTATGCAATTACCTATGAGAAGCCAATCTTCGGAATTTGCCGTGGAATGCAGATAATTAATGTTGAATGTGGCGGATCACTTTACCAAGATCTTTCTTATGATGAAAATGTTAAAATAAAGCATTTTCAAAAGGCTAGAGCCCATACTCCAACTCATTCTATTTCTGTAGCAACCAACTGCTTTTTAAGCGACATTTATCCTGAAGGGATTGGATTTATAAACAGTTACCATCACCAAACGATAAACCAGCTAGCACCAGGATTTTCTACAATTGCAAAAAGTACAGATGGAGTAATTGAAGCAATTGAAAATATTTCAAATAAAACTTTTATCATTGGAGTTCAATGGCATCCAGAAATGATGGCAATTAACGATGAACTTGCACAAAAAATTATTTAAAAAAATTTGTAAATGAAGTAAATTTAAGGATTAATTTAAAGAAAAATCATAGCCTATTTAACTATGATTTTTCTTTTTAGAATTAACAAAGTGTTTCTTCTACTTTCTTACTTAATTCTGCCACATATTTATCTACAATTTCCTGACTTTCTGCCTCAACCATTACTCTTATAAGCGATTCTGTTCTCGAGCTCTTACTAAAAATTCTACCTTTTCCAGCAATTTCTTTTTCTTTTTGCCTTAATAAAGTCAATTAACTCTTTATTTGTTTCCCAAGTCGCTTTTTCTCTTTTTGCAACAAAAGATATTTTTAGAATCTTGAGGCTAAAGTTCAATTCCTTTTGACAAGTTCATGTAATGTCTTTCCACTTTCTAAAACTGCCGCCACTAACTGAATTGATGATCAAAACTCCATCTCCAGTCGTATTGTAATCAAGCATTAAAAATATGTCCAGATTGCTCTCCACCAATGTTTTAAACCGTATTCTTTCATTTTCTCAAGAACATATCTATCTCCAACATTTGCATGAATTAATCCAATTCCTTTTTCATCCAGATACTTCTCAAATCCCATATTGCTAAGAACAGTAGTAACGACTTTATTATCGTTTAAAAGACCTCTTTTTCATATATTCTGCAATAATCGCTATAATCAAAGTCTCCATTTATAATTGCACCTGTATTATCAACAGCAATTAATCTGTCAGCATCTCCATCATAAGCAAGACCTAAATCAGCTTTATAAACTTTGACAACTTCCTGAAGAAGTTCTGGATGTGTAGATCCGCAATTTACATTAATATTTTTCCCATTTGGAATATTATTAATTACAATAACATCTGCCCTAAAGACTGAAATACTTTTGAAGCAACTCTATAAGCTGCACCATTTGCTGTATCAATTACAATTCGTAATTTTTGAAAAATTAGTTTTCACAGTAGAAGTTAGATAATCCAAATAAATTCTCATATCATCTTCTACATATTTAAATCTTCCCAAATCATCTCCTGGCACTTGATGTTTTAAAAGTTCATCTTTTTCTCCATTAATTGTTCCAGTTCCTCTTCAACTGAATCAGGCAATTTATAACCATTTTGACTAAATATTTTTATTCCGTTGTCCTTTACAGGATTATGTGAAGCCGAAATCATAATTCCTGCGTCAGCCTTTAATTTTCTAGTCAGATAGCAAACTCCTGGAGTAGGCAGCACTCCCACAAAATCAATATTTACTCCCATAGAATTTAGTCCCAGCAGTAAGAGCTGAACGAATCATATAACCTGAAATTCTTGTATCAGTCCCAAGAATAATTTTTGGCTTTTCCAGCTTTTTCTATGCTTTTTCAAATAATATCCAAGAGCAAGCCCTAAACGTGTTTACTAGGTCAATTGTCAAGTCCTTATTGGCTTCTCTCTCATTCCATCAGTTCCAAAAATATTTTCTAGCCATTATTTTTCCTTCCTATTTTTTTCTTTTTATTTTCTCTTTCCTTTTTAAAAAAACTAAATACTGCACTTTTTCTTTCAGATTTTTCCTTTTTCACATTTTTAAACTTTCTTCATCTTTATTTATGATAATCTTCTTAATCGGCAATACAATTGAAATTTCTGTTCCTTCATTCATTTTAGAATCTATCTCAATTTTTTTCCATTATGAATTTCCACAATTCTTTTTACTATTGCAAGTCCAAGTCCAGTTCCACCAGTAGCTTTTTGTTCTGGACAATCAACTCTATAGAATCTGTCAAAAATTCTTTTTGCATCTTCATCAGAAATTCCAACACCTTCATCTCGAATGGAGATTCTTCCAAATCCGTCCTTAATAAAGGATTTTATATAAACATTTGTATGCGGTTCAGAATATTTTACAGCATTTTCAATCAAAGCTCTGATTGCTTGTTGCAGTAATGTTTCATCACCTTTGATTTTATAATCTTTTCCCATTTCCAGATGGAAACTATGAGTCTTTATAGAAACTACAGTATCAGAATGAATTTGATGAACCATTTTCATTTTGCATCAATATCTACAAATTTTGTATTAATTTTGGTAATTTCACCTTTAGCTAAAAAAATAAAAGTTTTTGAATTAAATTACGCATATTGTCGGTTTCACTTATAATTGAATCAATTGATTCTACAAAGATGTCAATATCTGTGGTTCCACGTTTTTCGTATGATTTCAGCATAACCTTTTATTATCGCAAGTGGTGTACGTAATTCGTGGGAAGCGTCTGATACAAATTTTTGTTTGATTTTCAAATGAAGTTTCAAGCCTATCCAGCATTTCATTTATAATAAGGATTAAATTTTGTAATTCATCTTCTCCTTTTTGGAATTTCTATTCTTTTACTCAAATCATCAGTTGAAATACTTTTTGCCGTTTTTTTATAACGTTATTAATTGGTCTTAAAATTCTTCTGCTTAATAATTTTGATACAATAACTGTTATAACGACTCCGATTATTGTAAATAAAAATAACAAGATATTCTAGTCTTTTTATAAATTTTATTTTCCTGAGTTACATTTTTAAAGTGTAAATGTTAAATTTATAATTTTTATTTGACGGCTTACTTCAAAAACAAAATATTTATTTTTTTCAATATTTATTATTTTTTTCCGTCAGAAGAATTATTTTTAAATTAGAATTTTTAGCAATTCTACCATTTTTCATTTGTTATCGTCGCTTCCTCTGTATCAGTATCTCCAACTGTATTAATAGGAATTATCGAATCATTTTTGTTCAATTTCTAAAACATACAAATAATTATCTTCACCAGGATTAAACGGTTTTACGTGAATAATTTTTCCTTCCACAATTTCAGGATTAAAATCAAGTGTCAGGACATTTGTTTTGTCTGAAAAAAATTCCAACTTTATCTAAAAACTGTTTATTTCTTCAATCTTATCATCAGCAGACTTTTTCAAGCATTTTATTAGACTGCCTTTTCAGTGAATAAACTAAAATAATATTAGAAACTAATATTAATACCAAAAAAATAGAAGAGCGTAATTTGCTGAAATACGATCTTCTAATTTTTAAATTTTTTTCATTTTTTTACTCCTTATTTAAAGATAAATCCAATTCCTCTTACAGTCTGAATAAATTTTTCTTTCATAAGGTCTGTCAATTTTATCTCTTAAATATTTAATATACAAATCAAGAATGTTATCATTTCCGATATAGTCAAATCCCTCAAACTTCTTCTAAAATTTTATCTCTTGATAAAACAATTCCTTTATTTAAAACTAGGAAATCAAGAAGTTCAAATTCTCTTTTTGATAACTGAATCAAGTTTTTTTCCATAATCTCTGAATACTTCATAAGTTGAATAATTGATTGTCAAATCTTCAAATTCAAAAATCCTTTATGAACAACAGATTTTTTTAGTTCTTCTAAGAAGAGCTTTTATTCTGGCAAGTAATTCTTCATTTGAGAACGGTTTTTGTCATATAGTCGTCAGCTCCATAATCAAATCCAACTACTTTTATCACTAATTTCATCTTTTGCAGTAAGCATAATAATAGGTACTTGTGAAGTTTCTCTTATTCTTTTACAAACTTCCATTCCGCTCATTTTAGGAAGCATTACATCTAGAAGAATAATATCATATGAGCCATATTTAGCCATATTCAATCCTTCTTTACCATCATATGCAAAAAACATCAAACCCTTCAAATTTTAATTCGATTTCAAGTAATCTCGAAATTTTAGGATCATCTTCAATTACTAATATTTTTTTCTCTCATAATTATCTCCAATTCCATTGATTTTTCATTTTATCAAAAATTTTTAATTTATAACAGAATAAAAAGTTATTTTATTCTCATAGATAATTATAACTCATTTTTCAAAATTTGTATAGTATTTTTATCTTTTTCTTATAATTTTTCGATAAACAAAGAGATTTATTCAATATTAAAAATTCCAGATTTTTAAATATTTTTACTTTTTGTTAAAAATTATGATTAAAATTTAAGTTTATATTTGTTAAAAATTCTGAAGTATCCATATCGCTGTCAGATTGTCCTTCAGGTAATTTTTATTCTGATTAAATCCATTGGTCCCATTTCCACATCCGTCTCGATAATAGCGATTGTATTTGGGTTTACGTATTCCTGAAATTCGTCATTTTTGTATTTAAAAAGTTTTTCTACTTTAAATTTAATAGCATCTCCGATTGGACGTACCAGTTCCAAAGTTTCTGTTGCGTAAACTTTATTTCTTATTTGAATTTTGTATTTATTTGTGTCAACTTTTTTCAAGTACATTTGCAACAAGTCTGTAAGTTTGGCTGTAAGAAAGACCCGTTTCGTAATTCTGATCCTTTTCAGAAGTCGGTCCTAAATAAAAATCCGTTTGAATATTGTCTATGGCTGATTGTTTTTAAGCTCTTTTAGCCAGTCTGGATTATATTCGTAATTTCCAGAATAATAATTGTCCAATGCTCTTTTATACTGTTTCACAACAGTTGAGTTGTAGTAAATACTTTTTCATTCTTCCTTCAATTTTTAACGAATCCACACCAGTTTCAAGTACTTTTGTCAATAAATTCGATGGAACATAAGTCTTTTAGCATTAAACATATATGTTCCTTCTTCATTTTCTATAATATCATGAGCCCCAGTTTCCTCATGCCCTTCTGCAATCACTTTATAGTTCCAACGGCAATCCTGAGCGCAAATTCCACGATTTGCATCACGATTTTGTAAAGTAATTACTTAATAAACATCTTCCAGAATACGCCATACACATTGCTCCATGAATAAACACTTCTATTTCCACATCAGGTACTTTTTTTCACGAATAGTTTTTTTATTTCTTTTTAACGACATTTCTCTAGCTAAAAATAACCCTTTTTGCTCCCATATCCTTCCAAGTTTTTACACTCATCCAGTTTGTATTATTTGCTTGAGTACTTACGTGAATTTTCATATTTGGAGCATGTTGCCTAACCATCTGGAAAACTCCTAGATCAGCCACAATTACCGCATCCACGCCAAATTCATCAAGTTTTTTTATAAATCTTGGCATATATTCAATTTCTGTATTATGTGCAAAAATATTTAGTGTAACATATTTTTTTACCCTAAACTGTGAACATAGTCCACAGCTTCCTTTAATTCTTTATTTTTTTAAAGTTTGAAGACATTCCTCTCAAGTTGAAAGCACTTCCTCCAACAAAAACAGGCATCAGCTCCAAAATGAAAAAGCTGTTTTTAACTTTTCCATATTTCCAGCTGGTGCTAATAATTCTACTCTTTTTTTGTTTCCATTCTTGAATTTTCTCTCCTTAATATTTTTTTATTTTGTGTAAAGTTTAAATAAACTCAAAAATTTGAGTAAATAACTTAATTTTTGAGTTCAGTTTTAAAATATTTTATTGTTTGTATTAATTTTATTCTGGCGACGGCGCAAATTCGTCATCCACAACATTTACAAATTGCTGATAACTTGGTCTAAATCCCAATTCTATCGTTCCAGTCGGTCCGCTTCTATGTTTTCCTATAATTAATTCAACTTTTTCCATCTCGCTTTTATCTTCTTTTGTGTTTCTTCAGAATTTTGTGTATATTTACTTGGAATATTTACATTGTCCACTTCTGTAGCAGTGTCCTTATTATAATATTTTTCACGGTATAAAAACATTACCATATCTGCATCTTGCTCGATAGCTCCTGATTCCCGCAAATCTGACAAAATTGGTCTTTTATCCACTCTCTGCTCTACTCCACGAGATAACTGCGAAAGTGTTACAATGGGTATGTTAAGCTCTTTTGCCAATATTTTTAAAGAACGCGAAATTTCAGATATTTCCTGTTCACGGCTTTTTCTTGAATTTTCTGCAGGACTTATTAACTGAAGGTAATCAATTAGCATAAAATCGAGTTTTCCTTCAGATTTTAATCTTCTTGCCGTAGCTTTTATATCCAGCATAGTTACACTTGATGAATCTGAAATATAAATTGGAAGTTCAGAAAGCCGTCCAAGACCGTTTCCCATACTTATTAGTTCTTCAGATGTCAGTGTGCTGTCTTTTAGAGATTTTAAACGTATTTTAGACTCACTTGCTATAAGTCTGTCAAAAAGTTGCTCATTTCCCATTTCCAGACTGTAAACGAGTACGCTTTTTCCCTGCTTTGCCACATTTGTTGCCAGATTTAAGGCAAAAGCGGTTTTTCCCATGGCTGGACGTGCCGCAAGAATCAATAAGTCAGAACCATGAAATCCGCTTGTTATGTTGTCAAATCTGCTGAATCCTGAAGAAATTCCAGTTATCTTTCCTTTATTTTCTGTATAGTTATCCAGATGTGAGATTTTAACTTGAACTAAATCTGCCAAAGGGACAATATCTTTTTTCTGTTTGGATTCTGCTATTTTAAAAATCATACTTTCAGACTTGTCAAGCATGGCATCGATATTTTCATAACCACGCATAGCCATTTTTTTACAATTTTTCTCCAATGGTGATTAATTGTCGCTGTATTGACTTTTCTTTTATAATTTGAGCATAATTAACTGCATTTGCTGCGGTCGGCACTACTTCCGTTAAATCATAAATAATGTCCTCGCCTCCAACTTCCTCCATTACTTCATTTTTTTTCAAGGACTCAATTATTAACAGGACATCAATGATTTTTGCCCATTGTTGTAGGCTTTTACCATTTTCAGAAAAAAATTAATTTATAATTGTTTTTTTATAAAAATCTTCTGCCGTTATAACGTCAACAATATCTCCCATAACATTGGGATTTATAAAAATTGATCCCAAGTAACGCTTCTTCCGCTTTTATGCTAAAGGGACTGCCTCTGTCTTCTTCATCTTCTGAATTATACAATGCCATTTTTATTTCTCTCTTTCCATTTTATAGTTCAGGTTTATGAAAAACTATTTAGCTTCCACTCTAACCTTTAATACTGCTTTTACTTCAGAATGAAGCTTTTTAGTTCTACATTATGCACTCCAATTTCCTTCAATTTTGCACTTGCGGAAACTTTTTTTCTTGTCAATTGTAATATTCAACTGCTCTTTCAATGCTTCCACAATTTCCTTTTGCTCCAATTGAACCAAACACTTTTATTATTTTCTCCAGCTTTCACTTTTTAGCACAATTTCTTTTTGAAGCCAGTTGTTCCTTTTAATTCATTTGCATTTTTCACATCTTTATCGTGATTTTTAATTTTTCATTTCTTGCCTTTAATTTGTTAATATTTTCAGGAGTTGCAAGTATGGCTTTATTTTTGTTCAATAAAAAGTTATTTGCATATCCATCTTTCACTTCTACAATTTCATCTTTTTTTCCCACACCTTTTTATAGTTTCCTTCAAAATCACTTTAATTTTTCATATCTATCATTCCTTTCTTTCATTAAGTTTCTTTTGATATTTTAATGTTATTTTCTTTCTAAAATTTCTCCATCAAAAATTTTATAGCCTTTTGTAAAAATTTATCTTCCTGATTTTTGCGAACTTTCATCTTCAAGAAGAGTTTGAATTGTAACATCGGTATTACAAAAGTGTATTAATAATTTTTTTCAACTTTTGGTTTTTCTCTGGCAGTAGAATTTGTTCACTGTGAAATTTCTGGTCGTTTGGAAATTTTATGTAAAGTATCCCGTTTTCGATTTTCGCAGGATAGCTTTCAACTGCAAGTGCTGCCAGCATTACACTTTCCTTTTTTTATTTCATTTTAGAATTTTTTTCTCCATTTTTTTCAGAAAAAAATTGAAATATCGTAATTTTTGGCAATTTTTTTCATTTTCAGTTTTTCTGTAATTTCAGCATTTTTCTTTTTGAATTAAAAAGCAGCTTTCTCAATTTTTGGATTTATTGAAATTTGATTCATAACTTTTTTTCATAAATCATATTTGACATTTCATTCATATCAGATTTACTAAAAGACGAATTTACTGAAGAAACTGGTTCTTCTGAAATGTTATTCTGCCTTAAATTTTTTTCGCTGAGTTTTTATAAAGTTCGTGAATTAGGACATAGCCGAGCAGCCGTTTATCTTCTTCATATTTAAACTCATTAAGCGTGAAAAAGATTGCACTAATTGTATCCAGCAGGAAATTTACCGATAAATCCGTCTTTTTCTTAAACTGCTCTTTCAGATAATAGGAAAAAAATCTTTTAAAAAAAGTTTCAATAATAAGCCCTTTCTTCCCAAATTTTATCAATAAAATCAACTAATTTTTTTCCTTATTCCCGTCTTTTATTAAATTCAAAAAAATTCTTCCAAAAATGACATCAGGTACAACTCCCAAAAGCATTTTTGAGTCTTCGTAATATCAATTTCTTCATTATTAAAATTTGATACAACTTGCTCAAAAAATGGAAAAAAACTGTCCTCGCACTTCCCTCTGATTTTCTGTAAATCAGATCCAGACTTGCCTCATCAATCGTGATTTTTTTCCTTTTCCGCCACATTTTGCAGCAATTTCTTTATATCTTTTTTTATCAATTGGCAAAAAATCGTATCTTTGGCATCGTGAAATGACGGTATCAGGGATTTTATCAATTTCTGTAGTCGCAAGAATAAAAATAACGTGCGAAGGCGGTTCTTCCAGAGTTTTTAAAAGTGCATTAAAAGCCTCTTTTGTAAGCATATGGACTTCATCAATTATGTATATTTTTCTTCCTTTTTACAGGCTGATAATTTATTTTTCCTTTAATTCCCGAATTTCATCAATTCCACGATTGGAAGCCGCATCTATCTCAATCATATCCATAGAAATCCCTTGAGAAATTTCACGACAGTTTTCACATTCGCCACAAGGATTATCTGTAACATCTTCACTGTTCAGACAATTCACGCCCTTTTGCAATTAATCTGGCAATAGTGGTTTTCCCAACTCCACGTGGTCCTGTAAATAAATATGTGTGAAAGTTTATTTTCCCGTAAAGAGTTTTTTTGATTGCCCGCAGTACAAATTCCTGCCCTGCAATTTCATCAAAAATTTTGTGGTCGATATTTTCTATATAAAGTAATATTCAATATTCTCACCCTTTTTCATTGCTGTCTGATATTATAACATAAAAAAATACCCCAATCAACTAAAAACTATATTTAGAAAATATAATGTAATTTAAATAAAAAAATGTGGTAAAAATAGTTTTAAACATAAAGTTATGTAAAGGAGAAAAGTTTATGAAAATACTGGGAGTAATACCTGCAAGATATGCCTCCAGCAGATTTGAAGGAAAGCCTTTAAAAAGGAATCGAAGGGCATCCAATGATTGAATGGGTTTACAAAAGGGCAAAAATGCGGATATTGATGAACTTGTAGTAGCTACTGATGATAAAAAGGATTTTTGATGCGGTAAAAATTTGGCGGAAATGTAGTTATGACTCTGAAAACCACGAAAATGGAAACTTCCCAGAATAATAGAAGTTATAAATAAGGATGAATATAAAAATTATGATTTTGTAATAAATATTCAAGGGGATGAGCCTTTAATTGACATTAAATCAATTAATATTCTGGCAAACTAATTATCGCAATGAAAAAAATCAGAAATTGTTACATTGAAGCAGGAAATGAAACTACAAAAAGGATATTGAAAATCCAAATCATGTAAAAAGTAATTGCAGATTTTAACGATAATGCCGTTTATTTTAGCCGTTCAGTAATTCCATATGAAAGAAATGCAAATAAAAAAATTTTAGATATTTCAGGTATCTTGGGATTTACGGATACACAGCTAAATTTTTGAATGAATTGAAAAAAATTTTGAAAAAGAAGGCATTTTTGGAAGAAAATGGAATCGCTTGAGCAGCTTTAGATTTATTGAAAAATGGATATAAAAATAAAAAGTGCTTGAAACAGTATCAAATGTAATTGAGTCGATACGGAAGAGGATTTAAGGGAAGTTGTTGAATTTATAAAGGAAAAAAAGGGATAAAAATTGAATAGACATAAAAGTTATAGAAAAAGAAAACTGTAAAAAGGAGGAAATTTTTTTATGGAAAATGGAGTAATGATACAATATTTTTGAATGGAATTTGCCAAGTGATGGAAAACATTGGAAAAAGACTTAAGGATGATGCTAAAGCATTTGAGTGAAATTGGAGTCAGCGGAGTCTGGATTCCGCCAGCATATAAAGGGACTTCTGAAAATGATGTAGGATATGGTGCCTATGATTTGTGGGATTTGGGAGAATTTGACCAGAAAGGTACAGTCAGAACGAAATATGGGACAAAAACAGGAACTGATTGAAGCAATAGAAGAACTTCACAAATACAATATAAATGTATATTTGGATGCAGTCCTGAACCATAAAGGGCGGAGCTGATGAAACAGAAAAATTTTTGGGCAATAGAAGTCGATCCTGAAGACAGAACAGTGGAAATATCAGAACCTTTTGAAATAGAAGGCTGGACAAAATTCACTTTCCCTGGAAGAAATGATAAATATTCTGCATTCAAATGGAATCACAATTTTTTGACGGCGTGGACTATGACAACAAAACTGGTAAAACGGCGATTTACAAAATCGTTGGAGAAAATAAGGACTGGGATGAGGGAGTTGATTCTGAGCTTGGAAATTATGATTATTTGATGAATGCCGATATTGATTTTCACATCCTGAAGTGCGGGAAGAAATAATCCGATGGGGAAAATGGGTTGTAAATGAATTAAAAATTGATGGATTCAGAATGGATGCTGTAAAACATATAAAAGATGAATTTATAGCTGAATTTTTGACACAAGTAAGAGCAACTCACGGAGAAAAATTTTATTCTGTGGGAGAATACTGGCGAAATGATTTGGAAAAATTGAAGGAATATCTGGATAATGTCGGATACAAGACAGATTTATTCGATGTTGGACTTCACTTTAATATGTATGACGCTTCTAAAAAGAAACAAGATTATGATTTAAGAGAAATTTTTGAGCATACAATTGTCGCAACAAATCCAATGGCAGCTGTAACTTTTGTGGATAATCACGATTCTCAAAAAGGAAGCGCTTTGGAATCACAAGTGGAAAACTGGTTTATCCCACATTCATATGCAATCATTTTATTATCTAAAGATGGTTATCCTTGCCTATTTTATGGAGATTATTACGGAATAGGCGAAGAAAAAGAGCCCGCATCAATGGATAATTGATAAACTTCTGGAAATACGGAGAATACATGCTTATGGGGAACAGATAAAACCATCTGGATGATCCAAATGTAATTGCAATTCAGAGAACTGGACGTGATGAATGGACAGGTTGTGTTGCTGTGCTTTCCAATTCTGAAGAAGAAGAGGAAATTCAAGTAGAAATTGGAAAAGAAAAGGCTGGAGAAGTTTGGCAGGAAGTTACAGGAAGTGAATATCAAGATGTTGTAATTGATGAAGATGGAAATGCCAATTTCAAAGTGGAACCTGAAAAAAATTTCTGTCTGGATACGTAAAAAGTTAAGATTTTAAAGTTAAAAATAATAGAAAATTAGATTGAGAGGTAAATAAAAATGAGAAAAATTAAAATTGCAGGAGCAATAATATTTTTAGCAATGAGCTTAAGTTCTTGTACAGCAGTAGCTTTTAGGAGCAGGAGCAGTTGCTGGAGGATATACTTGTGCCAAGACAACACTTTGTGATAAAAATAAAAATAGAATTTTTTTATTTAATTTACTGACACTTTATGTTATTTTAGGGTATTATAACATACCCCTATTTTTGTACTAAAGATTATGAAACATATAAAATATACTACTGGGAGAATAAAATATGAAAAAAACAGGAATACAAGAGAAGAAATTTTTAGAAAAATATTCAAAGAATAGTAGTAAAAAGTAGGAACATCAACACTTACAAAATGAAAATGGACATTTGGATATTGAAAAAAATAAGAAAAATTGTACTGGAACTTAGCAATCTGCAAGATAAAGGATATGACGTAATTCTCGTTAGCTCTGGAGCTGTAGGTGCTGGAATGGGACTTTTTAAATATAAACGAAAAGCCTAAAACTTTGGCAGAAAAACAGATGCTGTCGGCAGTAGGGCAAGTTTCACTTATGCAAATTTATCAGACACTTTTTAAGGAACATAACAAAATCGTGGGACAGCTTTTACTTTGACAAAAGAAGAATTTTCAAACAGAAAAAGATATTTGAAACATGAGAAATGTATGTAATGCCTTTCTAAAAAGAAAAATTATTCCGATTATAAATGAAAAATGACGCCATTGTTTCAAAATGCATTAAAAAAATAAAAAGTTGGAGATAATGACACTATGTCAGCACTTGTTTCAGGTTTAATTGATGCTGATTTATTGATTATACTGTCGGATATTGATGGGCTTTATAATAAAAATCCTAGAAAATACGAGGATGCTAACTTGATTCACATAGTTGGGGATATTAATGAGGATATAAAAAAAATGGCAGGAGCAGAAGGTTCAAAATTTGGAACAGGTGGAATGGTTACAAAAAAATTATTGCCGCAGAAATGGTAACGAAAAATCGGAACAAGCCTTGTAATTGCCAGCGGAGATGAACCTAAAAACATCACAAGAATAGTTGAAAAAGAAAACATAGGAACACTTTTTGTGAAAAAAAATAAAAAAATCAGCCTAAGAAAATACTGGCTAGCATATGGACCAAGCAAGGAAGGTGCATTGACAATAGATAATGGTGCAAAAATCAGCTTTAAAAATGGAAAAAGCTTATTGTCAGTTGGGATAAAAATCTGTAGAAGGGACATTTGATAAAGGTGCAATTGTGGAAATAGAAGATTTGAAAGGAAAAAGTTATTGCAACTGGTATTTCAAATTACTCATCAGAGGAAATAAATCTAATAAAAAGGTGAGCAAAGTGAAAAATATAGAAGAAATATTGGGTTACAAATATGATGACGCTGTAATTCATATTGATAATGTGGCAATGAAAAAAATAAAAAGGATTAACCAAATTTACAGTTGTTATTGAAATATTGAAAAACTAAAAATCGAAATAATAAAGAGAAAAGAGGAAAAAATGAGTTATATAAGCGAATTAGGAAAAAGCAAAAATTTGCATCAAGAGAACTTATAAAAATAGGAACAAAGACGAAAAATGATGTGCTATTTGCAATTGCAGATGAATTAATTGCCAAAAAGAAGAAATAAAGGCTGCAAATAAAAATAGATTTAGAAAATGGAGAAAAATGGAATTTCTTTTGCTTTGTTAGACAGAATGACGTTGACAGACGGCAGAATTGAAGGAATGGCTCAAAGTTTACGTGAAATGGCTATGTTTCCAGATCCAATAGGAGAAGTTGTGACAGGATGGAATCACAAAAATGGAATGAGCATCGCTAAAAAGAGTACCACTTGGAGTAATCGGAATGATTTACGAATCACGTCCAAATGTTACAGTTGATGCAGCGGGACTTGCAATAAAATCTTCAAATGCAATAATTTTACGTGGTTCTGAAGATGCCTTTTAAATTCAAATATTTATTTAAGTAAATTGCTAAACAGAGTTGCAAATGCTCATGGATTGCCAGAAAAATGCAGTTCAGCTTGTGAAAAAGCCAGAAAGGGAATTAGTAAAGGATTTGATAAGAGCAGATAAATTTATAGATGTGATTATCCCAAGAGGAGGAAAAAGGGCTAAAAAGATTTATTATCGAAAATGCCACAATTCCAATGATAGAAACTGGTGCAGAATTTGCCACATTTTTGTAGACGAAACAGCAGACATAAAACAGGCATTGACAATTATCGAAAAATGCCAAAAGTTCAGCGTCCAAGCGTATGTAACGCCATTGAAACTGCACTTATTCACGAAAATGTCGCAAAAAGCAATCTTGCCTGAATTAACAGAAATGCTTTTTAAAAGATGACGTAGAATTAAGATACAGCAAGGAAGCATTGGAAATCGTCGGAAATAGAACAGATGTAAAATTGGCAACAGAAGAAGATTTTGGGACAGAATATCTGGATTTAATTATGTCATTAAAAGTTAGTGAAAAAATGTAGATGAAGCAATTGAATATATAAATTCTCACGGAACACCATTCCGACTCAATTTTGACAAGATCCATAGAGAATGCCGAAAAATTCTTAAATGAAGTGGATTCAGCAAATGTTTATTTAAATGCCTCAACAAGATTTTCTGACGGAGGAGAATTCGGATTTGGAGGAGAAATCGGAATTTCCACAAAAAACTTCACGCAAGAGGGACTATGGGAATTAGAGAGCTGACTACAACAAAGTATGTGATAAGAGGAGAAGGACAAATAAGAGAGTAATAAAATTATATTTATTAAAATAATGAATCTCAATTATTTATTTAATAAAAAAATTAATTTATTTAAAAGATAAATAACATAAAAAAAGTATATAATATATTATATCTTTGTTTTCATTTATTGAAAAATTTTTAAAGAATATTTGTATTTTTAAATTGTTTGGTAAAAAATTAATTATAAAATTAAAATTTATAAATATTTAAATTTGAAAAGTTAATAAATTTTTTTAAAGGAGTGATTAATTTATGAAAAAAAGTTAATCTTAGGAGTATTTTTTTATTATTTAGCGTACTTGGTTTTTTTCAAGATATGTAGAACGTTGCAGAGTAATATCAGGTGACACATGTGTAAGTTTACAGTCAGGAAAAAGATTTAATTTTAGCGGATACCCATTTTCAGGATCTAGTTACGGAAGTGTATATAGAGTATATTTTTGAAGGAAATGGCTACAGAAACTTATATTTTACAGGGTCAGCATACTTGTATAATTAAGCTTTTATAGTTTAATTTAATCTATTAAATATAAAAAATTTAAACAATTTTCAATAGTTTTATTTTTTTACCAAACATTAAATATTAAAAATTTGAAAAATTAAAATGATATTATTTATTTTTATAGTATAGAAAAAGAGGAAAAACAATTATGAAATTATTATTTAAATTAATCATTCTATTCAGTACTGTTTCAGGATTAGTAAATGGAGCTGAAAAATCTGTATTGATCCAGGACATCAGGCAAAAGGAAATATGCAAACAGAAGAAATAGCACCTGGTTCAAGTAAAAGAAAACCAAAAGTAGCATATGGAACAAGAGGAGTTGCTACTAAAAAGCCTGAGTATCAACTAGCCTTAGAAGTTGGATTAAAACTAAGAGACGCTTTTAAAAAGCTAAAGGTTATGAAGTATTCATGATAAGAGAAACAAACGATGTAAATATCAGTAACAAAGAAAGAGCTTTGATGACTAATAAAGCAGGTTGTTCTGTATATTTAAGACTTCATGCAGATGCAGGAGGAAGTTCTGTAAGAGGAGCGACTGTACTTACATCATCAGCTAAAAATCCACATACAAAAAGCGTACAAAAATCCAGTGACCAATTTTCAAGAGCAATTTTATCAGAATATACAAAAGCAACAGGGTTTAAAAGCAGAGGAGTTGCATATAGAGATGACCTTACAGGAACAAACTGGTCAACAGTTACAAATACATTACTAGAAATGGGATTTATGACAAACTCAGAAGAAGATAGAAAAATGGCTTCTCCAGAATTTCAAGATGTAATGGTAAATGGAATTATAAATGGAATTGAAAAATATTTTAAAGAAAGATAATAAAAAAATAGAATTAAGATATAACAAAACTACACAAAATGTTAAATTTGCAGTATGTGTAGTTTTTATTTTTATAATTTTTCATACAGTAAAAAAAGAGACCATCCTAAAAAAATTAAGATAATCTTCTTTACAAATCTTTTAAAATTGTTTTGAATAGGAAGCACCGTCATATGTTAAAGTAGCCACGTTTTTACTACCATTCTTTGACCACGAGATTGGAATAGTTATCATTCCCTTATGTGCATTTACTTTTACTGATGAAGGCGGTTTTCTACCATCTTCAGGGAAGTAAATGTTTCTTGCAGCTCTTTTAAGCAATTCATGCGCAGATTCTGATGGAACATTTACATTGAATTTCTTTTCTGATGTATTTGTTCCTGCTTTGGCTGTTGCAGTCATTGTTACTTCTTTTGAATTTCCACCATAAAAATTGTTTGTTCATTTTTTTCCAGAAGGTGAATATAGGCTGGAATTTGATGATTTCCATTTTATTCTGACGTCAACTCCATTTGATGCCTTTATCTGACTTTTTCAGATGTTCGCCTTCTAGACATTGATAGCTTATCTATTACTTCCTGAGTTGCAGCAGCATTTTTAGGATCAGATCTTACTTGTTCTTCATCACTTTGACCTTGATTTTGAATTTCATATTGCATTTGAATCTTTCCTCGGTTTTTCAAGAATTTTTTATCCATATCATAAACTGCACTTTGAGAAGATATCATATTTTTTTCCTTGATAAGTAACTACTTTCCCATTCAGCTTTTATTTTTGTCCTTCAAATAAATTATAGCTCTATCCGCACTAGTATTGATTGTTTTAAATTGCGGTAATCGGCTTATAATTTTTACGTTATTTCTCGCATACCCTTCCTGCTTATTCATATCCATATACAAGTAATTAGAAGTCATTTTTGTATTATTTCTAAAATCTACCATAACTTTATCTCTTGCAAGAATAAGATTTCTTCCTGTATCAATTTCATTATACTGTGAATCAATGTAACTTCTTTATAAGTCATACGGACATTTCCTTTAATTTCACTTCGGGTAATACTCATATTTTTTTACCGTTTTTATGTGAAATAAAATAAATTTTTGCTGTATTTTCCTACAAAAATTTACAGCTTCTGACTCTACAAGCGGTGTTGGGTCATTTATCAAGTCTTTTACATTTCCACGAATTTTACCTTTTTACTTGACCGTCAAACCTGAATTCTTTCTTTTCAAAAACTTCCTTGTCCAGTATTCGCTGTAATTCTATCGCCTTGAGTACTTGTCATTACCATTTTATTTGCAAAAATGTCCTTTTGAAATTGTGTTCATTGTTCCATTTGCACCATGTACATTAAAGTTTTGCTTTTTACATTAAATGGACCTTTCATTGAAGCTGCTCCAGTTTGGAATGCATAAAACAAGTCCAGTTCCATCCATTTTTATAGTCATCATAATTTTGCAGTATACTGGTCATTTGTTGTAAGTACATGTGTCTTAAGGTTATAAACTCCTGTTTTATACGTACCTGTTATTTTTTTCTTGGCAGATAGTTATAAGTACCATTTCCATCTCCGTTTAATATTTTGGAAACTTCATCATAAAATACGTGATCTCCTGTAATTATCATTGTTTGCCCCGTATACTTCACATTTCCTCTTCCATCAATCTGTTTTTTCTTAATGAAATACGTTGCCTTGTCTCCTGAAATTACTGAATTTCTACCCGTATAAACAATGTGTCCTTGACCTTCTATCCGCTCTTCTTTTTCTGTAATAGTCAACTTTATCTCCAGTCAGTCTATTTTCAGGGTCAGTATAAATTACATGTCCTTCCGCGTTACCTACTTGATTTTTATCGTCAAAACGCATTTTATCCGCACGCAGTTGTCGATTTTTCTCTTTATCCTTGTAAAATGCATGTCCTTCTGCAGTAACTATTTTATTTATATCATCATAAGTCATTTTATCTGCTGTTAATTCCCTATTATTTGCATGATCCAGATAAATTACGTGTCCTTCTGCAGTTCCGAACTTATGCACTTCATCATAAGACATTTTATCTCCACGTAGTTCCCTTTTTTTCTTTTTGTCTATATAAATTACATGCCCTTCTGCATTTTGTTATTTTCGTAGTAGTGTTATAAATAATTTTATCTGCTGTCATTGTTCTTTGTTCTTTATGATCAATGTGCTTTTGCATGACCTATCGCTGTAATTATTTCAAATTTTGTAGTTGTTTCCACCCTGTCTGATTCTGATTCTGTTTTTATCAATTTTATTTATTAACTTTGTTTTTACTGGAGAAATTAGTAAGTCCCCCTGCTTCTTATATTCGACACGTTCCGTATACATTTCCCATTTTTTTATCTTTCGTTGCTCCTACTACTTTTTCCGTGTAACGTTATATCAGATGTTTTTGTATTAACCTCAGCCTGTTTTTCCAGAAATTAGCATTTTCTTTTTAATAAATCTACAATTACATTTTTAAACCTTATAATCTCATCACCTTCAGAGCCAATTTGCTCATCTGCATAAATAATTGCGTCATCTTTTAATCTGTACACAACTTTTTGGCTTTCATATCCTTTTTGCATTTGTTCAAGTGGTGCAGGAATTTTTTTAAAAGAATACCGCATATATGAAATATATTAGTATTAATATCAGCCCACCATAAGCTATTTTCTTCCACATTATTTTTTTCTCCTATTTTACCATTTAATTTCCTTTTTCATTTCCTTCTTTTAATTCAAATAAAAATTTTCATCGCATCCATTGGTGTCATATTATTTATATCGTAATTCTCTATTTTATTCACAATTTCTATTAAACTTTCCTTTTCTTCTTCAATTTGTGCCAATTTTTTTCTCATAAAACTGATTATTTTCACTATTTTCTAAATCATTTGCATTTTCAAATTCTTCAAAAATCACTCTCAAATTCCAAATTTTCTCCAAAAAGTGAAAGCTGATGAACATCTACAGTTCTTCTCGATCAATTCCTTTTTCTGCTCCAGCCGTTTCAATATTTTCTTGCTTTCAATCAATATTTCCTTTGGAAGTCCCGCTAGTTTTGCCACTTCGATACCATAAGACTTATCTGCTCCGCCTTTTACAATATTTCGCAAAAACATTACTTTTCCCTGCTTTTCATCCACTTCTATCCGATAATTTGTAATGTGTGCAAATTTATTTTCTAAATCAGTAAGTTCGTGATAATGTGTTGCAAAAACTGTCTTGGCACCAATTTTATCGTGAATATACATTGAAATGGCAGTCGCAATGGAAACTCCGTCGGTTGTGGAAGTTCCACGTCCAACTTCATCCAGTATTATCAGACTTCTCTCAGTCGCATTGTTCAAAATGTTGGAAACCTCGCTCATTTCCACCATAAATGTGCTTTGTCCCGTCAAAATATCATCAGAAGCCCCAATCCGTGTCAAATATTTATCTATAACTGACAAGTTTGCTTTTTTAGCAGGGACAAAAGAGCCAATCTGAGCCATTATGGAAATTAATGCGATTTGCTTCATATACGTTGATTTTCCCGACATATTAGGCCCTGTTAGCACAACAAAACTTTCTTTTTCAGTAAAAACTGTATCATTTGAAACATAATCTGTCCTTCCAATCAGCTTTTCCACAACTGGATGCCTTCCACCCTCAATTTCAAAAGAATATTCCTCATTCATTTCAGGTTTTGCATAATCATTTTCAATGGCACTTACAGCAAAAGATACCATTACATCAATGTATGCCAGCCTTTCCGCAAGTTCTGACAAAATTTTCCGATGTTCCTTTATTTTTCCACTAATTTCCTTAAATAAATGATACTCCAAATCTTCGATTTTTGCTTTGGAATTTATTATTGTGTCCTCATATTTTTTCAGCTCAGGCGTAATATACCGCTCCGAATTTGAAAGTGTCTGTTTTCTTATGTAATGCTCTGGAACCATACTTAGATTTGATTTTGTAATTTCTATAAAATATCCAAAAACCTTTATTAAATTTTATTTTCATATTTTTAATTCCAGTAGCTTCCTTTCCCTGCTGCTCAATATCCAGTAAAAAGTCCTTCCCAGAATTCATAATATTCCTTATTTCATCCAGTTCCGCATTGTATCCAGATTTTATAATTCCGCCTTCACGTACTGAAAAATGGCGCATCTTCATTTATACTGTCGTCAATTATCTTATAACACTCAAACAAAATATTTGCATCAATATTCTTAAAAAAATCGGTATTTTCCAAAATTTTCATTATTTCAACAGCTGATTTTATCGTCTTTTTCAATGCCGTCAAATCTTTCCCATTTTCACTCCCAAAGATTATTTTTCCCAAAAGCCGCTCTAAATCATAAATATCCTCAAGTTTTTTTCCCTCAAATCTTCACGAATCAAGATATTATCAATAAAATACTGCACATCTTCCTGTCTTTTCCGTATTTTTTTCAATATTTAAAAGCGGATTATTTATAAATCTTTTTAAAAAGCCGTGTTCCCATCGAAGTTTTACACTCGTCCAGCACCCACAAAAGTGAGCCGTAGACAGTTTTTCCCTTTGATTTTTTTCAACAGTTCCAAATTTCTGCTTTGTAATCGCATTTATTTCAGCATAATTGAAAGTATTCACAAACTCAATCTTTTTCCACAGTCAATTCATGCTCAACTTGCATAGTAGCCGCATAATCAAGTGCCATCGCCGCAGCTCCAATTATCCCCTTTTTATCTTTAATTCCATAACTTTCCAGCGACACAATCTTAAAAATAATCCATAAGATACTTTGCACTATCCTCGAATTTTTACTCACAAAAGTTACTAACTGAATCATTTTTGTAAAAAAATCATCTAACTTTTTCCTTTATTTCTCCATAAAAATCCTCTGTAACAAGCACTTCCTTAGGCTCAATCTTATTAATCTCGTTAAATAATTTTTACAAAGTCAGCATCTTTTTCGACTTCTGTTACCTTAAACTCCCCAGTTGTTATATCAATATATGCAATCCCAATTTTATTCTCAATTTTCAAAAATACTCATTAAATAATTGTTACTCTTCGCATCAAGTGCCTCCACATCTACAACTGTCCCCGGCGTTATAATTTTTCACAACTTCTCCTTTTATAATCCCTTTTGCCATCTTCGGATCTTCTGTCTGCTCACAAATCGCAACCTTTATACCCTTTTTTGAAACAAGTTTTGTTATATATGAATCTCGCTGAATGAAACGGAACTCCTGCAAGCGGCACATCTGCATTTTTCTCTTTTATTTCTTGAAGTCAATGTAAGCCCCAATTCTCGTGAAGCTTTCACTGCATCTTCAAAAACATCTCATAAAAATCACCTAATCTAAAAACAATATGGAATCCTCAAAATTTGACTTTATTTCCTATATTGTTTCATCAGTGTGTATCTGCCATTTTTTTCCTTACCTCTGTCCTTTTTATTTTTATAGTTAATTTTTCATAATTTTTAAAGTATATCACAATTTGGCTTTTTTCAATTTTTTGAAAAATTATCATTTTTAATTAAAACGGAAATAAATAAGTATTTTTAACAGAATGGTCAATAATAGAAATGCAAGGACTAAACTTCAGTCCTTGCTCAAAAGTAAAGTAATATGTAAACTAGAATGAATCTGGCGATGACAATACATTTAAATCCTTATCCATTTCAAATACCAAAGGTTTTCCAGTAGTTAAGTTTAATTTTTAAAAATATCATCATCTGAAATATTTAATAAATATTTGATTAAAAGCTCTTAAACTGTTTCCATGAGCTGCCACAATAACATTTTTGCCTTCCTGTAGGCTTTTTGAAATGTGTGAATGCCAGTAAGGTAAAACTCTTGCAATAGTGTCTTTCAGACTTTCTCCTAACGGCGCTTCTGAATCAGATAATTCAGCATATCTTCTGTCTGATTTTGGATAATATTCACTTGATTTATCTATTGCAGGTGGTGCCACATCAAAGCTTCTTCTCCAGATAAGCACTTGCTCATCTCCATACTTCTTAGCTGTTTCAGCTTTATTCAAGCCTTGCAATGCACCGTAATGACGTTCATTCAATCTCCATGACTTGTAAACTGGAATATACAGCTCATCCAGTTCTTCCAGAACATAATCCAAAGTTTTTATTGCCCTTTTCAAATAAGATGTATAAGCCACATCAAAAAAACAAATCCCATTTCCTTTAATTTTTCCACCAGATTTTGCTTCTTCAATTCCTTTCGGACTCAAATCCACATCCTTCCATCCAGTAAACTTGTTTTCCAGATTCCATTGACTTTCACCATGTCTAATTAAAACTAATTTCATTTTTCTCCTAACTGATAGAGCAAAATTTATTTTTACTTTATCCAATTATATTTTTATTATTTTGTTTCACTTTCAGTAATCAATTCTGGAGCAGCTGAATTTGTTGAAAGTTCCTTTTCAGCAATTAAGTCTTCAAGGTGTTCCTTTGTCGTCATCAGTTCTTCCAGATTCATATTTTCATAAGCCGCTTCTGAAGAAGTTTTTATATTTATTCCCTGTTTTCTCAAAAACTGTCCACTTTATTCTGATTCTTTTTATACAAATAATAACCAACAGCCACAGTTCCAACTCCAATTGCCGCTCCTACCAAATGTTCTTTTTAATGCTTCCAAATTTTATCATTTTTATACCTCCATTTTTATTTAATATTTTAATTTTTTTCTATTGCAACGCAATGTATTTATCATCCGATTCGTTACCAGCCTTATTATTAAAAATATGTGATCTATCAAATCGCTCAGATTTTCAATCGAATTGTCATCTTTACATCGACAACATAATGGAATTTTTCCATTGTCAGCTTTTTAATCTGTAAATTCTTACTTCCTTGTTTGAAAAATTATTCAGCACAAGATGCCGTCCAAAAAGTTGTGAGCCACATAAGAGCTACTGCGGTAACTGATCTATTTGCCAAATAAGACTTTTAACAAGTATAATGCGGGAAGAATTTCAATGTCAAAAATCCTTTACGTTGAGTTTCCTTATATGCGTGTTCCATAATCGCTACAGTTGTAAGCCCAGCCGCAAAATTGTTTATATCAATCTGCAGCTTTTTCAACTTTACTTTTTCCCAAACTATACAGGAAAGATAGCAATATTGCCGCCCCAGAATAAATAGAAAAGGAATCTATGGATTTTTCTTCAAAAATCTTCAACCAATTTTACCGAAGTCATACCATGTTCAACCGATAAAGCTGTGGCAGTACGGTAAATTACTTCATCTATTGAAATTTCCTCAGGGTCAAATTTTATAAGTATAGTATTTATAGTACGATTATAACGTAAAAATGTATATTTTTGTTTCAACTTTTATTGTTTCAAAAAAATTTTTTGTATCGTTAATGCTGTGTGAAAGTCTAAATCTGACACGATTCGGCAATTTATGCAGTATTGTCAAGGTTAATTTTTCATATTACAAATCATCATCCTTTATAGATTATTTACGTTTATTATGTTTTCAAAGGATAACGTATGACCTTTTAAAATTTATCTATTAACATCATATTTTAACAGCCGCAATGAATTTTCCGACTACCAAAATTGTTATGGAATTATGTAAAAATCGAGCTGTAAATTGCAGGCAGAAGCCCCTGTTGCTCCCAGTACAAGTGCAAAACTATTTATTCCTATTGCCATTGCGAAATTTTGTTTTTATTATTTTTGACAGTATTCTTTTGCCAAACCTACTACCCCTGGTATTAATAACGGGTCGTCTGAAGTTATCGTAATATCAGCAGCTTCCATTGCAACGTCTGTTCTGGTGCTTCCTAGAGCTATTCCTACGTTTGCATATGAAAGAGCGGGAGCATCGTTTATTCCATCTCCTATCATAATGACTTTTGATCCGATTGAACGGAATTTTAGAATATCTTTTGCCTTGTCTTCAGGAAGAAGTTCAGATTCATACCTGTCCATCGACATTCTTGAAGCAATAGTTTCAGCCTGCTGTCTTAAATCTCCCGTCAAAAAGCACAATATCATCAATTCCATGATTTCTCAGACGATTTATAGCTTTCTTAATATTTTCCCTAGGCGGATCTGAAACTCCAATCACACCGATTAATTCAGCATTTTTGGCTACATAAATAACGATTTCCCCACGATTTTGCATTCCTTTTACTATGTCAGAAGCCTTTTCAGAATCAATATTATTTTTCTTTCCATATACTTTTGACTTCCTACACGAATAATACTTTTTATTTACAACAGTTTCTATTCCTCTAGCTACTTTTATAATACATTCTTGATGTTTTGGAATAGCTATTCCCCTGTTTTTATTTCATTTAAAATTGCAGTTGCCAAAGGATGTGAGAAGTTTTCTTCAGCTGCTGCTGCTAATGCCAGCATTCTTTCATTTCTCATATTTTTTTCCAAAAGACTTAAGTGTCTGTATTTTTAGGTCTTCCTTCAGTAATTGTACCTGTCTTGTCAAATATTACTGTGTCTGATTTTGATAATTCTTCCAAATAGTTGCTTCCTTTAATTAAAATTCCATTTTTAGCCGCTGTATTTATTGAAGCTGAGGAAGGCTGTGGCAGTTGATAATCTTATTCCGCAAGAATAATCAATTACAAGCATGCTCAGAGCTTTCTGTAAATTTCTTGTTGAAACGTAGACAATTCCGGCAAGAAGAAAATTTAGTGGAAATTAGCTGGGCAGAAAAATGTATCTGCATAGGACTGAATATCCGCCTTGTTAAATGCAGCATCTTCCACCAGCCTTATAATTCTTGAAGCTGTCCTGTCGTCTCCCACTTTTTCAGCTTTTACAGTAATATTCCGCTTTTTATAGTGTCCCGCAAAAAACTTCTTCTCCAGTTTTTAGTTACAGGCATATATTCCCCTGTAATCGCCGACTGGTCAATTATAGCTTCACCTTTTTCTATTATTCCGTCCACACTTATTTTCTCACCAGTCTGAACAAGTATCAAGTCCCCTTTATCTATTTCCTCGATGGGAACTTTTCTAGCAATTTCCGTATCATTTTCAGACTGTTTCCAGACATAATTTTCTCCAACACTTAACATATCCTTAATTACGCCACGTGTTTTTCATTGTGTAAACCGTCAAAAGCTCCGCAAATCTTTCTAGAACCATAATTGTCAATGCTGTTCTTTCACTACCAAGCATTATGCTGCTGACAATGGCTGTAGAGCTTAAAGTATCTGTATTTGGACGTTTATTGCGAATTAACGAATAAATTCCATTTTTCAGGACAGGCAGAGCTAAAGAAATAGTTGACAAAGTCTTATAGTTAAATAGTCGTCTAATTCCAGTCAATTTTCTCTTTGGGTTTGGTAATAGCAATAATATTACTGCAGCTCCTATACTTTTTATGATTTCCTGTAGCGATTCTTCCTGCAACTTTCTTTTCAATGAGATACTTGTTTGATGTGTCCTTTTTCTCATTCTTGTAAATATCCACTAGATACGTATTTAACGTATTTTGGAAAGCAAGGAAACAATATTTTTCGCCAGTCAGGGAAGAAGCATCAAAGTAAATAAGAACAGTTCCTGTAATATTGGAAATACTGACATTTTCAATATAATGAACCTGCATCAGCTGATTCGTTATTTCTTCCTTATGAATCCCAAGATACTCAATGCCTGGATTTTATTCTTGATTCTTCCACGAATCGTGCAGAATCACATCCAGCAAATACTCTACCATACATAAAAATTCCTTTCTTTTCCAGGCACGCTTTAAAGC
>BNJV01001926.1_pt1 | contig 133568 bp, 192 predicted proteins | sample 8540591 | NCBI WGS metagenome assembly BNJV01 (sample SAMD00202457, study PRJDB9452) | human saliva metagenome | host: Homo sapiens | reverse complement strand
GATAAAAGCTTATCAAATCAGGCGGTAAACCTATTATTCTTGGCGGAATATGTTGGATAGGTATCACCGCAGTAAAGCCTTCTAATGCAGCATATACTTGGAATTTGGTAAAAAAAGTGTGCAAGCCCCAAAAACTTGCACATTTTTTTAATTTATCATCACTTTATAAAGTATTACATCTCCATAATCTTTATAAACCTCGGTACTTCCATCCTCCAACAGGTATCTTACAACATCCGCAGCCCTTTCTCTGCCTTCCAGATACTCATCTTCAACACAGATATATTTTATATCCGCATAATGCAGATAATCCTTAAAATTATCAAGTGTTCTTACAACTGCGGAATTACCTCCGCTTCCTGTAATATCTGTATAAGTCCTTATATCAGCACTTAATATTTTAAGTAAATTGTCCTCTGACAATAATAGTGTTCTCGGATTTGCCCAATTTCATCAAATCCATGTATACATCTACAAAGTTGCTGTCTGTATTTCCCAACACTTCTTTGTCAATATATCTGTCATGATGATTATATATTCCAAGTTCTCTTATATACTTCGGACTTTCAGTAAGCCCTCTGATACCTGCCCAGTTTGTAACCCCCGTTATAAGAAGTGAAAATGCTATACATGGTATCAATGAATAGAATAGACTCTTAACCCCTGTTTCTTCAACGAGAAAAACAAACCGTAATGATCACCAGAGTAAACAACAATATGAAATAATTACCGTCTACCTGATTTAATATAAATAAGCTAAACAGACTGACCGCAGTATCTACTCCGAGAATAATCATTATATATGTGAATATATCTTTATTACCCTTATTCTTAATACAGTATCTTACAGTAAATACAGCCAGGATTATAAATAATACGGTTATCAGTACGGTAGGTGAAGCTATATAAATATGCGTCTCATTTGTCGGTGATATGAAAAGCTGGAATAATCTGTAAAATATATCCACGCTCTCACCTGATGACATATTCATACCTGCACTTCTATAATCTCCGATAGTATAAGGATATTTTGTCTCTATTCCAAGCTTATACCATACAGAAGAATATACCGAAGTAATAATATGACCGGTAAGTATATATGTTCTTGCATATACAAGTACAATTGCCGCAATCGGAAGGACTGACAGGTAGGCAAATCCGAATAGATTTTTGATTTTATTTTTATTCTTTATAAGGTCTGTGACAATATAAATAATATTTGCAATGCCTATACCGAAGCTGAACAATAGACTCGTAGGCTTATATATAATACTTGCAAGCAGGGCTATCAATGCAAATGTAATATAGTAACTATGTCTTTTTTTCACATACAGGCACATATTCAGTATTGATATCAGCTGCATTAATAATGTGATCATATCAGTCTTTGCCGATAACCCCATATTCATAATTGCAGGTGTCACGGATACCAGTACTACTGCAAGCCATGACTTATCATCTCTTTTTTCACTGCAGACTTTTACTATCTCAAATACCGTAAAAAGTACCAGTATTGCACATATGTAAGAAAAACTCAGTACAAATCCGAAGCTTTTCTTTGTATTAAGTGCAAGTGTAAGTATCTCAAGTCCTTTCGGGTAAACATATACATCGTTTACGGTTCCCAGATTGTCATATATTCCGTTATTTCCGATAAGTACAGACAAGCTTCTAAGTCCGTACCTTAAAGAATCATAGTCCAAAGTAATATTGATTCTTCCAATTTGCAACAGTATTGCTGAAAGTGATATTGCAGAACCTATGCAGAAAAAATTTTTATTTTCAAAATCTTTCTTTTTTTCTGTATTATTCTTTACTACCGGTACTATTATTTTGAAAAATCTCATCAAAAATATAAGTGACTACAACAAGCATTGCAAGTCCCAGAGTAAAGTATCTTACTCCATTTTTGAAGCAAGATGAAGTGCTGAAAGTACACATATGAAAAATAATATATGTAAGACTTCCTGTGCTAAAAGCTGTTTAAATAACGGGCTATAATGCCATCTTCCACACAGCTTTTTCTCACTTTTTACAAGCATTATTTCACCAAGCCAAATGAGCACCAATAAGAAGATACAATCTACTATAAAAAGCGGTGGCGGCCTGATGTAAAATCATATATATCAGACTAAAAAATCCTATACCTGTAAGTCTTATATAATTGTTTTTTTACCAATCTTAATATCAGATAAAATATAACAAATAGCAATATATGTTCAAAATAAAAGCATTTTTGTTTCCATCTCTCCGATATCAAATAATATATAAGTCTTTTCAGCCAATAAAGAAAAACTGTATATACTAAGAATGGCGGCACATATAAAAATAAGCAAATATCCGGTTTTCTTAATCTTCATATATAAACTCCATACCTCTTGTAACACAAATCTTTCTCATCAAATCACCACCTATTTTTCATCAATACTCTCCTCTTCACCCTGTATTTTTAAATTTTGTCTCTAATACCTAGAAAAATGTCGAAAAAGTCATCGTCATCTTCAAAGAATTCATCATTATCTTCAAAAGAGTCTTCAAAAGAGTCATCAAAATTTTCATTCGTTCCATTTTTCCTTCTCTCATGTAGTTTTACCATTTCAGGGTCGAGCTTTATTTTATATGACTTCGGTTCAAACTCGTCTGTTTCATATGAATCGTCTTCATATAAAATCTGTTTCATATAGCTTTACACTGTTTTTAAGTTCTTCTATAAATAAGCTTCTTTTCTTGAGTAAATCCTTCAAATGCCTTCGGCTCTTTCATATTATTTGTAAAGCTTCTTATACAGTTCGTTTTCCGTGATATTATATCTTTTTGAAAACTTAGGTTTTGAGCCTCTTCTGAATATAATCTGATTTCCAAGTTTCATATTCAGGCAATCCTCCGTCATTATTCCGGCTCTCATTCCGATATTTCTTGCAGTATCCAAATCATTTGAACCCATATAGACATATGTATCACAGTTGTTAATAATGGTTGTAGCACTGTCATTTCCATAAAGTGATGACAATTGTGACTCCGACTGTATCAAAAGTGTCACTGAGATACCCTTTTCCCTGAATATTGAAATATACTGGTCAAATAAAGGTACCGGACATCCGGTTGCAAAGTCGTCTGCCAGAAAATGTATAGGTCTTGGCAATACGCCTTCAGCCTGTCTTTCTCCAATTTCAAACAGCTCTTTAAATATATGTGCATAAAACATATTTATAAAACTGTTTAAGCTTGATTTACGGGACTTGTAGTCACAAACAATGCTCTCTTTTCCATTGCCAGCTTCTCAAAGCTTATCTTATTTTCCATCTTGAACATTCTTCTAAGCTCAGGTGTAAAGACATATCCGATGGCCGTATTTAATGTGCCGAAAACACAACTTGCGGTTTTTATAGGCAATCTCCTAAAAGATTTCCAGTTAACCGTAGCAAAGTTAAAAGTGTTTGTCATTTCAAGCTCTAAAAAATCGTAATCATAATTAGTCTTTATCTCGCTTGTATCATCTTCAAAGCTAAAGCTTTATCAAGCATCTCAAGAACATCAATAAAACTCGGATTATCTTTTTCATCAGTACATAGGATATAAATGCCGCAAAAAGTGAAGTTGCCGCCTCATCCCAGAACGGATCCGCATTGCTGTTTTCTTTTTTCTTATTTGCTGTGACAATGCTCTTAGCTACAAAGACTATATCCTGATAACTCTTGATGAAATCAAGCGGATCATAACCTATATTTCCGTTTTCAGGATGTACAAAGTCAAGATCCCAGACCTTATAATCTCTTTTTCTTCCAATAATGAAAAATATTTATTCACAATTCTTCTCTTTGTTACAGAAGTAATTATATTTCTGTTATATGATTCCAGAAGAAATGCCTCAGTTATGGAAAAGGGTTTTTACCTGAACCTGAACCTCCGACCACCAAAAATATTATTGTTGATACCGGTTATATTACTGTCTGTAGAGAATATACAATCTTCGCCTTCGCCTAAAAATCACCCTGTCAATTTGGGATTGTATCTGCTTACCTTTTTATCTCTCATTACCACTCCGCTTCTTTTTACAAAATCAATGACCTTTTGAGAACTCTATTATTTCATCACATAAATTAAAATGCAATTGCTTCATCAGGTGAGAAATAATGATCAAAAATCAGTAGCTTTATCAATCTCTTCTTCAGTCTTTCCTGTATGTTTTTGCCAGTAGACTGTTTATTTTCTTCTTCGTTTCAAGCATGCTGTCGAAATACTCTTGATACTTGAAGCATTACCTGAAACTCTTCCACCAAGCATCGGTTGATGCAGCATAAGTTCACTGTTTGGAAGCATATATCTTTTTACCTGCACATGCCAAAAGCACTGCACCCATGCTGTAGGCTTTTCCTGCATATCATTCTTACAGGCGCTCTTGAGCCTACTATTGCATCATACATCAAAAGACCGCTGTTTATTTCTCCTCCGATACTGTTTATAAGCACTGTAATAGGCTCGTTTGACTCAAGATTCAGCTCCAATATCTTGTCGGTAAAATCGACAGCCGACTCATCTGTTATTTCACCGTTGATATTTATACATCTTTTACTGAAAAACTTTGCTTCCAGTGATACCTGTGTAATACCGCTGTTTGTCTTTATCAATGTACTTGTACTCATAATATCTCCTCTAATCTCAGGTTGTTATCAGTTTCCTGCTACTGTTTCTCCTGTCCAGTCTTTGATACCGCCAAATTCATATACATTTGTATATCCCATAGCTGCAAGTTTTTCTGATGCCTGTCTGCTGCGATTTCCGCTTCTGCAATATACAAGTATCACCTGATCAAGGTCAGGAAGCTCTGCCGGCTGAGTATTTGTAATGCTCTCATTAGGTATACATATAGCACCCGGAATATGTCCTGATGCATACTCATCCTTGCTTCTGACATCGACAATGATATGTCCGTCTTCATTTGCCATCATCTGCTTTTAGCAGTTTCCTGATCTATATGTGTATAGCTGTCTTTTTTAGCTTCCTCACTTTCCTTCATAGTTTCCCCGCTTTTTCACTTGTTTCTACACTGCTTGCTACCGTTTCTTTTACAGTAGTCTCCTGCATACTTGCATTATTTGAACATCCTACAACTGTGAGTAAAACTCCTGTTAATATAACTCCTGCTATCTTCTTCATATAATTAATACCTCTCTTATATTTAATTTCTTTACTGTACAATATATTAACATCACTATGTTACAATATCGCACATCTTCCATTATAGCATGAATTCATTTGTGTATCTATCAAATAAGTGCGAAGAACTCAACCACACGCAGTCATTCTCAAGCAATGTCCGGCATCCCGCAATCTCCTTAGCTACCAAATTCATATGCTTTGGAATTATCATAAATATATAACTCATCTATAAACGACATTAATTCCTTAAGTTTTTGACAATGAAACATAATATCTTCTTTTTATATCCTCCTCCGGAATACCATGCCCACCCATACTGACTCTGTGGGCAACTCTTTGAATTGCCAACTCAGGACTGTTAAGTCCTACATAATTCATAATTATCTTGTAACCGAGCTTCTTTGCCTTCAGTATATTATTTAGCATACTTCTTCCGGTCAATGTGGTTTCCTGATTGAATGAACTACCTTTATTCATACAGTCTTTTATAAGCTTTACAGCCATCTTCATTGCCTTGGCCTGATCGGATTTATTTCTCCAATCTCCACCATTGGATATTACGATTTCATCTGAATTTACTCTTACACCGAAATCATGATTTTTCCTGTAGTAATGTACTATATAAAGTTGACTTTCCTGCACCGTTTACTCCGGCAAATATCGTATATGTGGGCATAATTTTAATCCTCTACTATGTTTTATTTCTTGCGTTTTAAATAATCAAAAACTATTTCTTTTTTCCATTTATTTTTAGACAAATTCTCTTCCATTGCCATTGGAGAATCTGCTTCCATTGCAGCGCACATAGCATGTGATACTCCTTCATATATAAGCTTTGTACCCTATCATCATGTATATAGTTCACAGCTCTTTCTCTTCGTATTCCAAATCTCTCGGCTTCTGCACATGCATCTATATTTGCTCCTATGAAGATAAATTCCCAGCCATACTCTTTCTGCTCTTTTTCAATCATCTTCTTAACCTGATTATAGTTATAATTCATGCTTGCATTTTCCATTCCATCCGTTGTTATAACAAATATAGTCTTATCAGGCCTGTCTTCTTCCTTGCATATTTATGAATATTGATTATATGTTTGATTGCACCACCAACTGCGTCCAAAAAGTGCAGTCGATCCTCTTACAAAATACTCTTTATTTGTTATCTTATCCACTTTTTCAATCGGCACTCTGTCATGAATAACCTCGGTTCTGTCATCAAACAATACTGTTGATACATATGCCTTCTCTCCTGTCTGTTTTTGCTTTTCAATCATTGAATTGAATCCTCCGATTGTATCAGCCTCAAGACCGCTCATTGATCCGCTTCTGTCCAAAATATAAACTATTTCTGTTAATGTCTTTTTCATAAGATTTCTCCTTCAAATTTATTTTTGTAAGCTTTATGATACATTAATCTAAGCCAAAAAGGTCAACCCTAAAGGCGACCTTTTTGCATTTAACTTGAAAGCGGTTCCAATCCAAAAGTCAAACAGTACAATGTCTATTTTTATTACATTGTAATCTTTATTTTTATAAAGTATTCCACCACCTTGTCGGTCTGTGAAATAGGTGAAAGTGCATATCCTGCAATTCTTAAAAAGTCCACAGTCTCATCAATATTCAATCTAAGCCCTACTGCAAGTGCCAGTACTTTCTCTTTTGAAGGCTTTACCTTTCCCTTTAAAAGCTTTGAAAAATACTGCTTTGATATATTTGAGGTTGCATAAACCTCGGAGTTTTTCAATCCTTCTTGTTTATCAGCTGCTGCAAATGTTTTTCAAAAGATTCAGTATATATCTTCTTTAATACATCCTCCAGAGATTCAGAAACATCCTCAAGCTTCCTCTTTCTCAAGAAATCCGGTATATTTAAAGCTGAAGTACTATACTCATGTTGAGATTCTCCTACTCCTGTTTCAAATTCTTTCAGACTCGGATATGGAGGCTCTTTGTAACCTAAACATTCCTTATCATCTTCATATGCGTAGTAATCTTCATCTACCGTCAGATACTCTGTAGCATTTGCCGCCGCTACATAATCATCATCTATAAACTCTGTAACTTTATCCACCAGAGTACCGGATACCCGTACCGCATCACTTCCGAAAACCACAAGAAATATTTCTATTTCATACTCTTTTAAAAATTCCGTGAAGGCTTCTACAGCTATAGCAACACCGATTTCTTCCGGGAATCTATATGTACCTGTTGCAAGCAAAGGAAATGCTATGGATTTGCAATTATTTTCAACTGCCATATGCAGCGCTTTATCATAGCATTGCCTAAGTATAGAAAGTTCGTTACTTCTTCCGTCCTTCCAAACAGGACCGCTTACATGAATAATGCATTTGGCATCAAGATTGAATGCAGGTGTAATACCGACATCTCCGGGATATAAATTTCCAAGCTTTCTTCGCTCCTCTAAAAGCTCTTTGCTTCCTGCCGCATTATATATGGCGGTCTCAACTCCACGTCCTATAAAACCGTAAGGATTTACTGTATTTACAATAGCATCCGCTTTTACCTTCGTTATATCATTTCTTATAATCTTAAAAGGCACTATACTACCTCCATTTATTTATATCCCAATTATATACTAATCTATCCGCTCATTCCACCTATATAAAGCCTCTTTACTTTTCATGCACCAGTTTACCGGTCATATGGTCAATACTCATTACATACATTTTCACTCTGCTGCCTGCGCTTTCAATTTCCTTTTCAATGGATTCCCGGCTTGGGTAAAATCTTTTAGCAAGTCTTCTCAACTGATCATATATCTTTTCCTTGTCGCTCACTTCTTCTACCTGACCCAGACATACAACACTTTTGAATGTATTTGCCCAGTCGCCCTCTTCTATATGACCCTCATCTGTAGTTGTAAAACATACCTTATTATCTTTTTCCAAAAGATCTACCTTAAGCCCCTGCAGTGCACCGTGGAAATATATTCTTCCTTCAGTTTCATCAAAATATTGATTTATCGTAACAGCATAAGGATATCCGTTCTCACCGTTCATAGCAATAACTCCTCTTGGTGCACTCCTTAGTATTTCAAAGCACTCCTCTTTTGACAGCTGCTGTTTTAATCTTCTCATTGCTCTAAATTCCATCTTATCTCCATTCAATTTTAAATATCTTAATTTATAAACAGGCCTATGGTAAAACCCATAAGCCTGTAATTTCTAGTTTTCTTTCTTTTTTCCAAGATTCAGTGACAATATCAACAGGAATGCACCCATTACAGTTCCGATAACTAAAGCAAGTAAATACATTACGGGATTTGTCACCGCACCTACCAAAACCGCAAACATTCCACCGTGTGGAGCCCTTGATCTGCAGTCAAAAATCATGCTGAGCGCACCTGCCACACCACTTGATAAAAACAGTGGCGGTATTACTCTTATCGGATTACTTGCCGCAAAAGGTATTGCTCCCTCTGTTATAAATGCAAATCCCATTACATAATTTACAAGAGCACTTCCTCTTTGTGTTTCAGGCCAAAGTTTTTTATGAATTGTAGCTGAAAGTGCAATAGCTAGCGGCGGTATCATTCCTCCGACCATACTTGCAGCCATAACATCACTGCCTGCCGTTCCGGATGTTGTAACAAGTGCTGTTGCCGTAACATATGCAGCCTTATTTATAGGGCCTCCCATATCTATAGCCATCATGGAGCCTACAACAAATCCTAAGATAACCTTTTCTCCACCGCTCAAAGCTTCGATAAAGTTCTTAAATGATGTCATAATAAATGCCATCGGAGCATTTACTACAAAGAGCATCAAAACACCCATTATGAATGATCCAAGTACAGGGAATAAAAATATCGGCTTTATTCCGTCAAGTGAACGTGGAATCCATGAGAATATATATCTGAGTGCGATAATAATACCGCCTGCCAAAAATCCTGCTACCAAAGCACCTAAAAATCCTGAAGGTGTGTAATTAAGCCATGCCGCACTCTTTAATCCAAGTATACTTGGATCTGCCAGAATTCCACCTACCATACCGACTATAAATCCCGGTCTGTCGGCAATACTTCTTCCTATAAAACCTGCCAATATAGGTAGCATCATACTGAATGCAAGCTTACCCAGCACAAACAAAAGTTCAGCAAATTTATTGTAGCTTGGATCCTCAGGATTGAAAGCATTAATACCCCCAGAAGAATGACAAAGCTATAAGTATTCCGCCTGCCACTACAAAATGGAAGCATATTGCTGACACCTTCCATAAGATACTTATATATCTTTGCGTCCTACGCTCTCACCCTCTGTACTTTCGCTACTGCTTTTTTCACCGCTATGATGGTATATAGCTGCGTTTCCGTCCAAAACGGTCTGTATCAATTCCTTAGGCTTATTTATTCCGTCCGCCACTTTGGTAAATAAAGTCGGATGTCCGTCAAATCTTGCGATTTCAACCTTCTTATCAGCCGCAACGATAATACCTACAGCTCTTTCAATATCATCTTTAGTAAGTTTATTTTCTACACCGATTTGACCGTTGGTTTCAACCTTGACATCAAGTCCCATCTCCTTTGCCGCTTCTTTTATCTTCTCTGCAGCCATAAATGTATGGGCAATACCTGTAGGACATGCTGTAACGGCAATAATATACTTCTTGTCTTCACTGCCGTTTTCTTCCTTAGGCTCCTCTTTTACCTTCTCGGTTGACTTTACAAAGTCCTCAAAGATTGTCTTTACCTCTTCCTTTGTGGTAGCATTGTCAAGCTTACCTTTAACCTCAGGATTCATAAGTGCTGTGGAAAGTGTAGCCAGTGCCTTTAAATGCTCATCAGCACCGTTTGCGGGAGCACAAATCATAAATATATGCTTTGCCGGCTGAGAGTCAAAACTTTCCCATTCAACTCCCTCATCACTTTTTAGCATATATTATCATAGCCTTTTTCAAAAGCAACTTGCCTTGGCATGAGGTATTGCTATTCCGTCACCTACTCCGGTAGTTGAAAGTTCTTCTCTTCCCAAAAGAGCCTTATAAAAACTCATCTTTATTTCCGATTATGCCTTCTTCTACCAACATATCAGTAAGCTTATTCAAGGCATCGTTTTTATCTTTTGCCGTAAAGACGAACTGAATCAAGTCAAATTGAATAAGTTGTGTTAAATTCATTTTACCTCCTAAAATTATAGGACCTCATCAACCTTTATTTGAACTAAAAGTTCTTCTATTAATTCTTTTTACCTACTCCTGCAGAAAATGAAGTAGCGCCGCCTGCCGCTGATGCATACTGCAAACTGAGTCTAAAGTCCTTGGTCTCATCATACTTTGCTACAAACATTGCAAGCATACTGTCACCTGCCGCTATAGTTGAGACAACCTTACCCTTTGCTATATTTGCACCAAGGACTTCACCTGTAGATGTGAAAAGTATTGCCCCCTTACTTCCTCTTGAAACCAGTACATTTTGTGCACCCATTTCCTGAAGTTTTCCGGCATACTTTTTTATATCCTCAATGGAGCTTAACTCAACTCCAAACATTTCTCCCAGTTCAAATTCATTAGGCTTTACAATAAAAGGTTTGCATTTTAAAGTATTAAGGACCATATCCTTATTGCTGTCAACAACAAGCTTTGCACCCTTTTTGTCTTACCTTCTCAGCTATTTTTACAAAAATCATCACTTTCCATACCCGGTATAATATTACCTGATAAAAAAACGGTATCCTCGCTGTTTAATCCTTCAAGGGTATTAAAAAACTCTTTTATATTTTCTGCACTTACCTTACTGCTTTGAGAGTTAATTTCAGTCTCGGTATCTGTTGTCAATTTGATATTAATTCTTGTAAATCCCTTTGTCTCAACGAAATCAGATTCTATTCCCTGTTTCTTTTAATTCATTTTTTTATAAAAATATCCTGTAAATCCTGCTATAAAGCCCAATGCCTTACTTTCTATACCGATATTTTTTTAAGCAAAAGTGAAATATTTATACCCTTTCCACCTACAACATAATCCGATTCTCCGGTTCTGTTTAACTTACCAAGTTCAAAAATTTTCAACCTTGGTAAGCATATCTATTGCCGATTTAATGTTATTGTATAGTACATCCGCCACCTCCTTAACTAAATGCAGAAAATACCTATATTTGAGCTACATTATAGCATAAATCTAAATCATACCTTTTTCTCTTTATTTCCTCAAGCCATGACGGAAACTCTTCCAATAACCTGGCATAAAGTTCTTCATTTGATACCTTTTTAAAAATCGTCCAATGCAAAAAAATCCTGCATTGTCCACATATCTTCCGGTCATGGTATCCAGCTTTTTCCAGTATACCGTAATTCTTACCCCCTACACCCACAAACTGCCAGAAAATCGGCAGATGTGAAGCCTCTGTTATGATATTTTTGTATTTCCCTTTTTTTGGTTTTACACCTCCGTCTGTAATAAAAAGTACATAGGCAGGAATCTTAGTGTCCTTATATTCATCCACTACCATTCTCATTACAATCGGCTCATTATTTCTTCCGCCAAGATCCAGCATCAGATGTTTCCAATCTTCGGGAACTGCCGACGTGTAGTTTTTTAAATTCACGCTGTTCATCTTTCTGGCTGTAGTTCCGTAAAACCAAAAATCAAGTTCTCCGTCATCATCAAACTGTACCGCCAAAGGCAATGTCTTATTTACAATAGACTGAACAGTGCCGTTCTTAAATCTAGGTACCATAGACCCTGAGATATCTAAAACAAGTCCAACTCTTGCAACTGTAGTCTCAAGATTCTTTTTCTTTAACTCAAATACCAGAGGTTTTACAAGGCTTACAAGCTCAGGTGCTTTCTCCATTTTCTTTTCAAGAGATACTTTTACAGTCTTCTCCACAACAGGCTCCTGTACCGGCTCACTTACAACTTCCTCTCCTCCAAAGTATTTCAAAAGTGCAGACAGTCCGCCGTCAAATCCGCTTGCCACACAGCCTATTCTCCAAACATCTTTGCGATATATTTCCATGACAATAACCGCCTTTTCATTGAGAAATCATTACCTCCAAGTGTCATCTCTATATCTTTAGCTCCGGATTGATATACTTTAGTCTCAAGAGCATTCATCTCTCCCATAGTCTGTGTCCCGTCAATACTTACAGTAAATACCAACCTATTGATAAAATCGGGAATTGTTAACAGATTTAGAGTATACCTTACTCCATCAGCTATATTTTCAACACTTAGCTCAGCATTAGGACTTGTCCTTTGATTATAGAAAATCATATATCTGTCGTCCGAGAGTTTTCCGTTTCCATCCACTCCAAAAACAACAAAAGTCATACTCTGCATTGCCTTTTACCTTCATATCAACAAAGATATTCTCATTTAGATTTACATGATTTTCAAGCTTATCCTTCCAACCTTTTACCATATTTCCCCTTATTTAAAAATAAAATATTTATATTTCCATATAATAATATTCTGATAAAAACCTATTAAAAATAAATGTGCCGGATAGTAAATATAAAACAACCACTTTCATACTTTTATTGCTACCGACCTCACCATTATACATTTTTAAAAGCGGTAAGCACAAACATATAAACAGCTGTAATACCGCATAAACCCTGTCGATGAATATAAAATAAACAGCCGCATATACTAAAGCAAAAATAATATAATCCACTGCCTGCTTTTTAAAATCCCCTCTGTGCATATAGAGGAAAAAAGGAACCATAACCGCAATACATGACCAATCGGCAGGAAATGAAAGAAGATTTGCAAGTATTATAAAGGGTTACAGTTACAAAAGTAGGTAATTTATGTTTTTTTGCACTGCAAAATATCAGCGTTGCCCCTATTGCAAGCGACCATATAACACTTGTCTGATTAAATATTCCGCTTTTAAACGGCCAAGGACTCAGTCCAAAGCAAAGCTGTATGCAAAATGTGATATTACTGCAAATAAAAATAATCTCTTTAATATATTTTACAGAGTCCTTAGTATAGTATGATCCTCCGCTATAAAAAACCACATAATAGGAGCGGTAAGTCGTCCTATTATATGGAGTGCATATACAAACCAGACTCTTTGAAGTCCCGGAAAAACAACCATGTCAAGTGATCCACTGTCATTGCCACAATAGCAATTAACTTTAAATCACCTGTATTTAAGCCTCTTTCTTTTATTTTTTTGAAAACATTTATATATTCCTTTCAAGTTCAATACATTAAATGTATGTAATTTAATAAAACTATAATATACTCGTAATTTGTTGGAAAACCTATTAATGATAGGTCTAAAATATCGTTAAATCTTTCAATAAGTTTTATTAGTTCATTTTTAATTCAGTTCTTAACTCGACTGATGGTAATCTATACTTCAAAAACCATAATATACGCAAATAAAGAATCATTATTTACACTTGGATTGTCTCGTAAAAATTTCCTGATAACTTTGCCGGTGGATTATATCTTGTATTAATCAGCCTAGCTGCATGTGAACATTTATTTCTGAGTACTGATATACAGTGTAAATGATTAGCCAATGTCTTACTTCCTATGCCAATCCGAACTGCTATCTTATCTTGTGAGCTTTTAAACATTGCACTATATAACATAGAAACACTTGAAAAAGACATAAGTTCAAACATAGCCCTATAACGGCATTTTCCCATCATAATTTTTGCTTATGATGTTTTTACAATTAAACTATCATTATAATATTTTTCTTCCTTTTCAAATTTTTCAATTATCCTATTAAATCCATCTTTATTGAAATAATTATTTACATCGTAGTGTTGATCATGAGGAAATTCTTTACACTTTTTCCAAAGAAAATATATTAGAGATATGTGTCTTATAGTACACCTCATTTATTTCCAGATATTTCCTTAGCAAGGTTCTTAGCATAGCATCAAACGTGTATAAACTGTAAATTTCTGATAATTTATGTTTTGAAACAAGATCACTGCTTGATGGATTTTTCTAAACTGTAATGTATATCCTGTAATACGATAATAACTTACTTGTTCTAAAAATATGTTTAGCATCTGATTCATTATCTATTTCTATACCATGCATCTCTAATTTACTCAACTGTTCATCAATTGTCAGAGGACGCTTCAATTCCATTATATTATCTCCTAAATTGTAAAAGGTCGAGATAAGAATCTCGACCTGGTCCTCAAATGCAATGACTGGGCAACTCTGTTTAGATACTATTATACATTAAATTTAAAAATCCAAGTACTACATATTGATTTTTAACTTCTCAATATTAACTATATTTAGTTTTTATGTCAATTTTTAGGCTTCCCTAACCTTTTATCATAGAAAAACACCTTAAATCATGTTATATTTATATATACATAATCTACGTTTATTATTTAATCTTTCATTTTCCTATATTGAAAGGATAAATTGTATGAATTCAGAAAAACAGAAAAGAAAAGGTATGATGAATTACAGGCCGTAACTCGGATGATAGAAATATACTGTCGTGGGAAGCATGGCCATAATACCGGTCTATGTAAAGATTGTCAGAAGCTTATGGACTATGCACGCTCAAGAATTGAGCATTGTCCATTTATGGAAAGTAAAAGTTTTTGCAGTAATTGTAAAGTTCACTGTTATTCTCCTGATATGAGAGTAAAAAAATCAAGGAGGTAATGCGTTATTCAGGACCGCGTATCATGTTTTACCACCCAATCATGTGTATACAGCATGCTCTTACATCTTTAACAGCTAAATTAAAAATATAGCCTGCAGTTAGGTGTTCCAAATATGCTATATTTATTGATATTACAAAATAATATGGAGGTCTTTAGTTTATGATTAAGATGAGACTTATTCGTCTTTTGAAAGGATCCGGAAAAGTATATCCTTTACCAGGTTCTTTTGGCAATGGATATCTCTTATTATGCAAATAATCATTGCAATAAACATTACCGGGCTTATTCAAGAGGTTTTCTTAGATACAGCCTTTGAATCACATATTCCAAGAGTTGTTATTGTCGTCATTGCAGGTGTTTTAATAAGAGCGGTATGTGACAAACTCTACACCAAAGCAAGTTTTCATGCAGGTGCAAATGTAAAGAGAATCTTGCGTAACCGTATCTATGAAAAGGTACTTCGCTTGGGTCCTGCTTACAGAGAACAGGTACATACCTCTGAAATCGTACAAATGGCAGGTGAGGGTGTGGAACAGCTTGAAGTATATTTTAGCAGATATTTGAGTCAGTTTTTCTACTCCTTACTTGCTCCACTTACTCTATTTATAGTTGTAATGAGAATCAGCATGAAATCTGCTCTTATTCTTCTTGTAGCAGTTCCACTGATACCTATAGTTATAATGCTTGTAATGGTAGTAGCTAAAAAGCTGCTCAGCCATTATTTTGACATATATTACGGTCTTGGTGACAGCTTCCTTGAAAAGCTGCAAGGTATGACAACTCTTAAGATATATCAGGCTGATAAAGCTGCTGCAGATGATATGGATAGAGAGTCAGAACAATTTCAGAAAAAAATAACAATGAAAGTTTTGATGATGCAGCTTAACAGTACCTCTGTTATGGATATAGTGGCATATGGCGGTGCAGCTGTAGGAATTATCAGTGCCCTTTCACAGTTTTATAAAGCTGAGATTTCTCTTTTTGGAATGCTGATGATCTTATTCCTTGCGGCAGAATTTTTCCTTCCAATGCGAATTTTAGGAAGTTTCTTCCATATAGGTATGAACGGAATGAAAGCAAGTGATCGTATATTTGCGTTCCTTGATCTTCCCGAGCAACAAAGAGGTTGTAAAGAAATAAGTGATAAAGAGATAAAAATATCACTTGAGAACCTTTCTTTCTCATATGACTCAAGTAAGACCATATTAAATGGGATAGATATGACTATTGCACCCAAGTCCTTTTGTTTCAATAGTAGGTGTCTCAGGCTCCGGTAAATCCACTATAGCAGGCATACTTATGGGTAAAAATCCTAAATACAGAGGAAGCCTGAAGATAAATAATGACGAGCATAGTGAACTTACATGCGAAACAATACTCTCTAATTTTACTTTGGTAGGGCATCGCAGTTGGATATTTGCAGGTACTGTAAGAGAAAAATCTTTTGATGGGCAATCCAAATGCTACAGAAAAAGAAATGAATGAGGCACTGGAGAAGGTCAACCTTCTTGACTTTATCAATTCTCAAGACGGACTTGATACAAAACTGACCTCAAATGCAAGCAATCTCTCGGGAGGGCAAAAGCAAAGACTCTCACTTGCAAGAGCTCTTCTTCATAATACACCGGTATATATCTTTGATGAGGCCACTTCAAATGTTGATGCCGGAAGTGAAGAGATAATAATGAATGTAATACATGAATTATCGAAGACAAAACCATAATTCTTATATCACACAGACTTGCAAATGTAGTTAACAGTGATGAGATATTTATGCTTAAGAACGGAAGTATTGTAGAATCAGGGCTTCACTTTGAACTTATGAATAATAAAGGTGCTTATGAGAAACTCTTTACAGAGCAGATGAATCTTGAGAATTTCTCAAAAGAAAGGAGGTGGCACAATAATGAAACAAACCACAAGAAGATCCGGGCTTTCTATTATGAGAAGTCTGATTGTTTTGGTAAAGCCCTTGACAGGCGTTATGTTACTTGGAATTTTTCTTGGAGTCATCGGCTTTTTATGTGCCATCTTTCTTACTATTACAGGTGGCTACGGTATACTGTATGGACTTTATACTCTGTTAAATAACGGATTTACTTCCGCTCCAAATCTTTCAGGAACAATATTTATTTCCCTTATCGTAATGGCTGTTGCAAGGGGTATTCTTCACTATGGTGAGCAGTACTGTAATCACTATATCGCATTCAGAATACTTGCAATTATAAGACATAAGGTTTTTGCTGTACTTAGAAAACTCTGTCCTGCAAAACTTGAGGGTAAGGAAAAAGGTAACCTTATTGCTATTATAACAAGTGATATAGAGTTATTGGAGGTATTCTTTGCACATACCATATCACCTATAGCCATTGCTTTTATCACATCTCTTATAATGGTTATATTTATATGGTCACAACATCTTATTGCAGGTATTATTTCATTACTTGCATACATGACTGTAGGAATTGCTCTTCCTCTTTGGAACGGTAGTCGCAGTGCAGATGCCGGAATGAAATTTAGAAATAATGTAGGTGAACTGAATAACTTTGTCATTAACAGCATGTATGGTGTGGATGAAATATTACAGTATAATCAGGGCGAGATACGCTTAAATGAGATGGACTCAAAGTCTTTAGAACTGTCTGATAATCAAAAAGCTCAGCTTTTTCGAGGGTTCTCAAAAGAGCAGCTACAAATATTGTTATTCAACTTTTCTCATGGGTAATGTTCTTTTCTATGTTGATGCTTTATAAAAAATGAGAGTATAACTTTTTCTCAGATGCTGATTGCTACCCTGGCTATGATGAGTTCATTCGGACCGACTGTTGCCCTATCTTCACTCTCAAATAATTTAAATCAGACTCTTGCCTGTGGTGAGCGTGTGTTATCATTACTTGAGGAAGTACTGACTGTAGAAGAAGTATCAGACAAAGAAGCTGCATCCTTTGAAGGTGCAGATATTGATAATGTAAAACTTCTCATATGGTGAAGAGACCATACTTGAAAATGTCTCACTGGATATCAAAAAGGTAAGGTCCTTGGAATACATGGTGTAAGCGGATCCGTAAATCCACCTTGTTAAAGCTTTTTAATGAGATTTTGGGATGTGAATACGGGTGAAGTTCATATTTCAGGTAAGAATATAAAGGATGTTAATACTGAGAATCTTCGTGAAATAACAGGCTATGTAACTCAGGAAACTGTAATGTTTCAGGGAACTATTGCAGATAATATAAGAGTTGCAAAAGCAAAATGCAACTCTTGAAGAGATTCAAAATGCTGCTAAGAAAGCAAGTATACATGACTTTATATCAGGCCTTCCAAACGGTTATGGCACTAATGTCAGCGAGCTGGGTGATTCGCTCTCTGACGGTGAGAAGCAGCGTATAGGGCTTGCCAGAGCCTTCTTGCATGACGGTGACTTCCTGCTTTTGGATGAACCTACCAGCAATCTTGATGTACTGAATGAGGGTATTATCTTAAAGTCACTCTCAGAGGAAAGCGCAGGAAAAGACTATTGTTCTCGTTTCACATAGAAAATCTACAATGTCTCTTGCAGATGAGACCTATGAGATGGCTAAAGGCAGATTCTCATAAAATTAAAAAGCACATAGATTAGAGTTTCTCAAGGCTATGTGCTTTATTTTTTATTTTCTTGACTTATAGAATTCCTTATACTTAGGATCGTCATATTCAAAGTATCTGTAACTTACCGCCTTTTATCTTTACAATTTTTGCCATATTTCAAAGGCCTTATCAAGCTCACCGCTTTCATATGCATACTTTCCTTCATATGCTCCCAATTCTTCATCAAAATTATGTAGATTCTCATTATTTTCATTCATTCTATCCAGCCATATTTTTGGCATTTACCAAATCATTATTTTCAATAGCTTTATTAAAGAAAGATTTAGCATACCCATAGCCCTGATTCCACTTGGCCCTCGACTCCGGGAAGGCACTCCAGCCTTTATCTGCACTTTCAAATCCCTCTTTTAAATTACCTTCGTTGATTTTAGTTACCGCATCCTTTCCGAATTCGATAACACTTGCATATCTTTCTGCATCAAGTAGCATTTTTATTCTCCTTTTTGTTAAATAGGTTCTCAACATAATTTTCCACAGCATCCGACCTTTTATAATTATATCATGTTCTAATATAATGTACATTTAATAAAAGCCTATATGTACACTTATCTGTTTTTAATAATTATAAACAGGTCCTATGAATAATTGAAGTATATGCTAATATCAATAAGTAATTCCCTATAAGTAAAGCAGCAAGAACCAGCTTCTTTCTTTTGGACATTTGGGAAATTATTTTGAAAAATAGTATGGCAAAACAGATAAAAAGGAAATATTACGATTATCATTGCAATATATACGGAGAAAGAAGATGCTAAAAAGTGTGTATTAACAAGCCATACTCCCCATTTTACAAATACTAACTTGGTGATGCTAAAAGTATACAAATACTGTGTAATAAAAATCAGATACAATATATATAAAGCTTTTTATTCTTCATAATATCCTTCCTTACTTTGACTTCAACTTGTTTCTATAACTTTTCTTGTTCTGTACTGCTTATAACTTTACCACTGTTGCCAGCTTCTTTCCACATAATATGCCTAATATACAGCATGCAACACTTAATACAATATATAATCCGCCTAATGTGTATTGCTTATTATCAAGCAAGTTAAATGCTTCAAGTGAAAATGTTGAGAATGTAGTGAATCCGCCACATACACCTGTCTTCCAAAAACAGCACGGTATTACCCGATATATTGTCTTTGTTACTTGTAAACCCGACAATAAAACCGATTAATATAGCACCTGCTATATTTGTAATAAGTGTAAGTATCGGAAATCCTGTTTTAACCGGTATAAGACTTATCGCATATCTTGCCATTGCCCCTAGAGCTCCGCCAAGCGCTACAAACAAAAACTCATTGATTTCTCCGTTATTTTTAATCCCCCAATAAAATAATTTCCATTTATATCTTTTGATATAATTGATGTACTTTTCCAGATACTCAATACATTCAAACATATATTTATCTCAAAATTTATTCACCTTTGTCTTCCAATTTACATTTAAGGTTTTCTATTAGCTGTTCACCATTTTGCAAACAACCTGTTTGTATTAAATATAAAATCAATGTATACAATCCAGTTTTTGTCTGTCTGTATAACATTGACATACTCAGCTGACTTTTGTGCTGCTGTATGTAATCTGTCAAATTCATTGCTTACTCTCTCAGAAACGATCACTTTGTATACCTCATCAAAAAGTTGTTCCTGCATCATCTATTCCATAGTATTTTTGATATTCTTTTATATCTTTTGCAACAGTATCAATTACACTTGAATATGGTCCTGACTTCCATTTATCAAATTTAAAATACTCTTCTTTAAGGAAGAAGTTAAGAAAAGTAACAGGTCTTATGTAGCCTTATATTATTAAATCTCTTTAAGTTCAATCTAATATCAAGTAAAAATCAGACTTGCAATATTCACTTTAGGTTTTTCATAATTACGGACTTACTTGAAAATGCCGGCTCAAAGATTATAAAATTATACTTATCTGAAATATTTTCCAGTTTACATTCTATTACCTTTTAACATCTTTCCCAATTAAGACCTCCATTGCCCACATCCTAAAGGTGGAATAGCAATCTTTTTCACTTGCAGTTTTGGTAATATATCGACAAAATAATCCATTGCCGTTTGTAATATACTCTATCTTTGATTCGCCATTTATTTTTGGTGGTAAATTTACAATAGTAATTCCATTTTCAGTCAAAATAATGTACTTTTCAATTGTCAATTCACTTGACTTACATGCTTTCAATATACGACTTGTTATTTTCGAAATTTCAACTCAAACTGATAAGCAATTCCTTTTCCCATAACTCCTTCACAGTTTACCGCATTTATCAAGCAATCTGCACCACTCTCAAAAATATTTCCGCTAGTATCTCTATCATAAAATCTCTTTCTCTATGTTAAACAAAAAACACATATTTATTACAAAGTTATAGTTATTCAAAGACCCTCCACCTCTATAGGTATTTACAGTGCAGGTGAATTTTTTACCGCATTTCGGACATTTAATAATATGGTAAAATAATATCATCAATCCAATGTCCGTCTTTCATAGTTCACCTATTTTACAGTTGACCTTCAACAATTATAAAACCTCTTTTTCAACAAGGATCCTTAATATACTCTATAGTTTCTTCATATAGTTTGGGCGAAGAAAAGATTCTATCGATATCAGAACAATAATCACACATAACTATTTATATATTAATCCTCCTATTACTTTCTAAACACTTATACTAACAAATAACAATCACTACATTTCCATTTACTTCAAGTATTTTCTTATAAAAATCTCTTAGTCTTTGGAAATCTGTCCTTAATTCTTCTCTTATTTTATCAGTATCTTCTTCATAATCCCAGATATTCGGATATATATTTGTTTCTTTAAAGCCTGCTCATACTTAAATTCTCCAAAAGCTTTTATCTATATCAAAATCCTCAAGTGCAAGTACTATATCCTTAACCTTCGACTTTTTGTGTATAAGCTATATACTCCACTGAGTTTTTAATAGAATTCACCCCAAAAACAGCCTCACTAAGATGATTATTTTCCTAGCCTTATCCTTACTCACCCCTGTGAGCACGAAGTGAAGCGCATCCCACATCTTATACATACCCAGATGTATTTCTATATCATCACTACCGTCTTTATCATATTCAATATCATCAACTGCTTCATTATAAAAAGAGCTTCATTTCTTTTTAAGTTTTTGTCGCTTAAATATTGATAATTTGCTATTATTCCCATTTTCAATTCTCCAAAAATATTATAAAACTACAACTTACTCTTACTGCAAAGTAAAGCTTTCTATCATAACCAAAAACCATATTTTGTGGTTTATTTCAAACTCGTTTGATACTATACGCTTATTAAAATATTTAACCGACTTATCATGATTAATAAATTTATTTATACAAAGATACTGTTCAATTTCATCAAGTATAAATGCACTTTGTTTTAAATCCAAATCACTAAAACCGTTTGCATAATGAACGCTTTTCATAATTCTTTTCAACTTTGTCTTCGGATATCCTTCTTTAAGCATATCTCTTAATAAAATGACCAGTCCGTCAAATGTTTGACTGTCTAAATCCTTCGCACTTACACCTGTAATAATATTTTCATTGCCTAAATGTTCAATAAGTTTTATCATTTGTCGTTTCAAATCCATAAGTTTATTTTCACTCATTAAAACCTCCCCCAGGTAGGATTTACCTTTATTAATATTTACTTTAATTGCTAAACATGATTATAATATAAGTTGATAAGTTAATTCAAGTTTGGAAAAAGTGGGGAATCAACAATGTTTGATAATATTGACTTCAAAAAGTTTTTGGAAGGAAAGTGAGTATATAAATAAAGTCTGTACCGGAGAATTTAACAGATGAGATGGTGCAGAAGCTGAAAAAGACTGGGCGTTAAGTTACCGAAATCATATATAGAGCTTATGAAAAACACAAAACGGCGGTAAGCCCAATAAAAATGTTTGGTTTGATGAAAAGAATAGGTACCGTGTTGATGTAGAGGAATTCTACAGTATATCGGAAGAAGAAGATTCCTTATTTGGAAAATTCGGAAACGAGTTTTTGGTATGATGAATGGGAATATCCAAGAAATGTAGGTGTTATTATTGCCGATACAATCTCAGGCGGACATGAAATGATATATTTAGACTACAGAGATTGTGGCAAAGACGGAGAACCGAAAGGGTATCAACATGTATACAAGAAGATGATTTCGAGATAATTGTACTTGCATCTAACTTTGAAGAATTTATATTGGGGCTTAGAGCCTCAGAAGAAATTAAGTAAAATTTTCAAAAAGCCGGCAGAATCTAACTCTGTCGGCTTTTGAAATGATAATATTTACCCTTTTTTCAAATGACTGTTTTAATTCAGCCAACTCTTTTTAGCTTTCTTTCAAATACTGATTCACTCATTCCTCTTTGGGTAGCAATCTCATAATAACTATTAAATTCAGGATGCTTATTTTTCTTTTACAACCGCTAAAAAGCTCTGCAAAAATATCCCCATGCATTATTATAACTTTTTGTAGAACTGTAATCTTCTCTTTTTAGGCATCCACTGCAGCTTTATAAAGTATTTATTCAGTATTTTTGCTCCAGGTTTCCATCGTCATCATAACAAAAGAACTTTTGTTTCAAACAAACTGCCAAATCTCCTGTCCCAAAATTTTTACATTGTCAGGCAAAGTACCATGTATCACGAGGATTGCGGCATATCAATTCTATCGTTATCATTTCAAGTATTGCAGCCGGATCTCCTCCCTACACAGCTATAACTTCCCGGAACTGAAGTTTGTGCGCCTTCCACTTTCAGCTCTTCATAAGCTGTGTTGCTATCAAGTAATACTAAAGCAATTTTAGCTCTATCTCAAATGCTTTTCCTTCACTTAATAATTTGTACTTATCAAATTCGTTCATTTAGCCTCCTTACTCTTATCGGAAAAAGGTATACTTAACCGTAATTATTCTTCAATCTTAAGTCCGTTTTGAGATAGGCAAACTGTATCAATCCGGCACCATTAAACTCATTACTCACCTGAGAAATCTCTTCCTCAGACATTTCTTTTAACTTATTATAGAAATGTATGTACTTATTCTTAAACTTATCTTCTTTAAGTATCTTATTAAAAATACTTTTCAGCCCTATCTTTTCCACCAAAGTAATAGACATAGTACAGCAGGTTATGGACAGCCAGCTTATCATTCATGATATACTCAATATTGGTTTCTTTATCTTCAAAAATCGTCAAATATAGGAATTATATACTCTCTGATAAGTCCGCTAATTTCTTCCACAGTATATTTATAAGCTTGCCCCGGCCAACTGCCACCATTTAAATGGAGTTCTCCCCAACAGAGTTCCTATCTCCCCACCAAATACAAAAACCATTGTTGATATTTGCTTTTTCATGCCTTTTTGAATATACAGAAATATGTGGTACAAATTCTACACTACACTCATAGTTGTTTCTATTAGCTTGAAAATGAATTTCATAGGTAAGGTCTTTATTTTTAGATGTTTTCTTTAGTGTCTGTCCTTTTGCTGATTATCTTAAAATCAGGAAATTACCTGCTATTTCCTGCCAGGCTTTTTCACATAATTCTCTAGGTTTCATTTTCAGATACTCCTTAGCTATTTTATTAACTCATTTTATCATATCTTAATTATATATAATAAAGTTATTATAACACTTTATCATTTAATAGGTGAAAACACATAACTTAAAAGATTCTATTATCTTAATGTTATGTGCTTTTATACTATTCGATATTTGAGGCAAAATTATCATTTGCTGATTGGATATCCTTCTCCAACCATTCCATAATACCGTCAGGACTAACCCAACCCTGTAATGCTCTTGGTATATTACTGTTATCTCTTAAAATCTAAGAACCAAATTCCCGACTTTGTTTTAATCTGCTCCAAATACTTGGTCCATTGGTTTGCAAATACAAAAGGTACTTTGTATCCATTCCAATTCGAGATTGATAATTTCCTTTCTTTGAACTGACAACATACTCTGTCTCAGCTTCTGCAACTCTATCTTTATAGTATTCCTTGTAACATTCTTTGCATATTCTTTCCCTTGCGCATCAATTATGGAAGGTACATCAGACTCGTTTTGCTTCAATTATGCCAACCATTTTAATCCCACAAAAAGCACATAGTCAGCATATCCTTTTTCCCCCTGTTCATTTTTCTGTCGGCCACTCAGCTATTGCCAGATTTTTCCCTTTCTGTGGTCGAACTCCATTTGAATAACGTATTGTCTCAGTATCAACTTCCCAACCAACTCGACGAAGTTGCTCATCAATCAAATATCTTGTTTCTTTTTCTGAGAGCTTCATGAAGCTAACTGCATGATTCGATTTTTAATACGCTCATTTTGTGAAATATCCTGTGCTTGTATATCTTTGATTTTTGCACTCAACTCTTGTATAAGCGTCTCTTTTTCTTTCACTAAATATGCATAGTTGGTTTTTATATTCCACAGGCATTGAAAAATCGTTAACTGTTATGTTAATATCTACATATACTTGTATAAACCACACTGCCAAATATGTAAGTCATTCGAAGAAGCGTTTTGCATTGTTCTTGATCAGCTAGATTTGCATGCACCGCCTTATTTCTATTCATTCTTAAAAGCATATAAGATATCGTCAATCTGATTTGGAAAGCATGCCTTCTTTTCTTAAAACCTTAATACGATTTGCATGGGTATTATCTGTTTGTGGCGCAGAAATTTTTGTCTAATTGCAGCATTAGATTAACCACCGTCTCTCCAAAACATTCCCAATTTTTATCAAACAAAAATTTGAATCTGTATATAGATATTTTTCACAATACTTCCAATCTGATATAAGACCGGAAAAATCATTTTGTAAAAACAAAAATTAGATTACATTTTTCTCCCCCTACCTCACTTTATTGATCAAATCCCAAACCATTTTCCCATCTTCAATCTTTGTTATCGCAAAAACTCTTCTTACCGGCATCTTTTATAGATGCACCTATGAAATAACCTTCTTTGTCATCTATAATCAAAAAACGGTCATGAAAATCTGTGGTCGTTTTTATTCTCAGGCTCGGGTATTGAGCATTAAACTTATTGATATCTTTTGTTGTTAAGCTCCCTTTTCCTGCTGTTGCTATCAGTACATCAACTCCTGAACTCTTCTTACAAAGCATGTTTAGCGTATTTAGATCCACATAATTATCAATCAAAATCAGTTTGCTCTGTGCTTTTCCAATTAGATCTGCAATAAAGCTGAAAGCATCATAGATTTGCCCATCAAAAAAGATCTTTTGTTTTACCTCTGTATTGCTCACAATGTAATTGAATACTTCTTCGAGTTTCTTATCTGTTTCTAACTGTTTTAACTCCACTCTATCCAGCCTCGAAAAAAGTTGTTGATTTGAAAGCAGGAATTTTCTCATCTCCACGAAACTATTCATAATCCTTATGCTTACTTCTACTGCAATATCACTTTTAAGGACAGCGGAAAGCATAGCAATGCCTTGTTCCGTAAAAGCATATGGATTCGATGATGAATGTTTCATGGTAGTGAACCGGTCGCAATTTGCGACCAGTTCATTCTTTTCTTCTGCACTAAGTCTAAAGCAAAACTCTTCAGGAAATCTAGCTGAGTTTCTTTTGACTTGCTCATTCAACCTTTTGGTTTGAACCTGATATAAATCAGCTAAGTCCCTATCAATCATTACCTGCTTCCCACGAATAGTGTAGATTAGATTTTTGATGCTTGTTTCCTCTATCGGTATCAAAGTGTTATCATCTTTCATGTGCTAATCCTCCACAAATTCCAAGATATCGCTTGGAGTAAGATTCATTGCTTTACATATTCTTTCTAAGTTTTTCATTGATATATATTCGCCTTTACCCATATTAGCTAAGGTGTTTGAAGTAATTCCTGTTAGCTTGATTAAATCAGTTCTTTTCATATTCTTTTCTATTAAATGGATCCATAATTTTTTTATAAGAAACACTCACAAAACACCTCCAAAATTATTTTTAATTATACCATATAAAAATAGCGAAAACACAACCTGAAGTTACTTTAAAAAGATAGGGCGATTTATAAAACGCCTCCGTCTCACACCTAAACAAGTTGCCGATAATACACTTCTCGATGATTCTATAAATGTCAGTATACCTGTATATGAAACCGACCTAATAAAAGCTATACGAGATAGTATAAAATCCGACTCTCAATCAGTGTTTAATCTTTCAAATATGCTTGAAGAGCAATGGGGCCGTAAACCCACTTATGAAGAAATTATAGACTATATAGACCATTTAGTTATTCCAGAAGATGAAGAATACCAATAATATATTTAGAGATTTTGAATACAAGCGCTATGTTATTGAACTATTAATATATTTAAACAATAAGTGGATGTGAAAAAAACTCGATCGATTTTGCATCTCCTTGCACTTATTGTGTATAGATGACTGAAATCATACGCAAAAAGCGCACTTCCCTACCCCATAGAAATTCTTTTTGAATCTATGCGGCAGTTCTGTTTCTCATCTTTTCTGATATTTATATAAATTATGGCCTATCGCCACGAGTAAAACTTCCAGTTTAACTGAATAAATACCCCTTCGGACAATTCTCTTGTACCAACGGTCGTTTTCATAATTCCGTAAGTTCCTTCTGCTTGTATCGAACGGTTCATTCGTAATAACGCACCATAGATACTTTCCAGGTTTTCGATTACTTCCTGATAAATGGAAGTTAGTTCCTGATTGATCCGAACAGTTCGATTCTTATCTGTCTTCTTACATTTCTTTGCATATGGACATCCGCTACAGTCTTCGCATTCATACAGTTCTTCCTTGCGTCCGTACTGATTTCCCCTCACATCTTTTTCTGCATAAAAAATGGAATGCTTTATCGTTAGGACATCTCATGACTCCTTGCTCATCAATTCTGAAGTTAACTGCACGAAATGGATCTTCATGATATTTCCGATCATTAGTTTCCTTTTTAAACATTGGAAATTTCATATACTTTTCAATTCCGTTCTGTTCACAGAAAATATAATTGTTGTATGAGGGCATATCCGAACGATAATGGTTCACGTCAACAACTGCAATATATTCATCTGCTACACCAATCTGTACATTATATGCCGACAGAAGCTGATCATTGCCCATGTAATCCTTTTTGATACGCATAAAGGTAGCTGAATTATCTGTTTTAGAGTAACTGTTTCGGTCAGAACCACAGATTTCAATTTTTTGTATGTATTCTTGAAGTTTCTGACAGAAAGTAGTCAAGTGTTCATAATGACGCTGTTCTTTGGATTTTCGCTTTCCGCTTCCGTAAACAAATGTACTTGTATCCGGTTCCCATAAAAGTACCAGCTGCCCAACGATTTCATTCAGATAATCCGGTACATACTCTATGTTTGTTGTGATCTGCACCCCACTCCATGCGATTTCTGCATTAATTTCCTCAATCTCCGCAGTGATTTTTTCGTAAAGCTTGTAACGGAACTTTTCCGTAGCCTTCTTCCATACCCATGTATACTTGTTTGCGTTTGCTTCAAACTTGGAGCCGTCGATGTAGAGATGTTGCAGATCTACATGCTCCTCGTTAAAGATAGCACGATTGATGTCGTTAAAAATGTTTTCAATCTTATCTTGAAGTATTTCATTGATGAAATATCCAAAGGTTCTGTATGACGGAGTCCGGTGATCCATGAGATACATGAACCTGATATTAACTTTGCAGTTGTCTTCCGCTTCTCTCAGAGAGCAATAACCGCTAGTCATAAATCCGAAAAGTACTGTTTTTAATATGTTGACCGGATTATATCTGAGTCGTCCGGTTGTGTACTCCGGAATATCCTTCAGATACTTGTTTAAATCGATTCCTCCCATCAATCTGTCAAATGTTAAAACAGGATCCGGCAGATCCAATTAATCTGAAAAAACAGTGGTAAATATCCTTGTTATGAATTACAATAATTAGTGTGTAAATTTTTTTCATTGCAAGTTAATTTTACCACAAAAATAGGACCTTCCGCATGAGCGGATGGTCCTATTTCTTTATGGAGTTATTTCTCAGCCCTTTTTACCTTCTTTCCACTGCACCAACCGGGCAAACCGTTAAGCAGTTACCGCAATGCAGACAATGCTCATTTTTCAATTACATAGGGTATGGTCTCTTGGTTAATGCAATCTTGTGGACAAACTTCCACACACTTACCACATCCGATACAATCATCCGTAATAAGATAGCCTTTCATTTCATCTTTTTAGCTCCAAAAAGAAAAATTTGCTCTCTCTATAGGCTTTTTAGATAAATCAAACCATTCTCCTGTACCTTCATAAATTTGAAATACTGTCAGGGCCTTTCTTGATTCTGCAGTTGGATATATTTGATACATATATTGATTCTTTTCAAATAACTCAGGGATTTTTTCATATCCAAGTTCTCTAACCTTCCCTCTTACAGATACCGCCACTCGTGACATTGTGTCCTCACCTTTCATAGCTGTAAATGCAAGAAATTTCCTGTCCGATAATCTATCATATAAGTTCTTACCTTTTGCGGTCAGAAAATATAAACTTGAGTCATCTGCATCCATCATATCAATAGCCGCTGTAACCGGAAGACCTTCGCTATCTACAGTAGCAACTATGACTGTATGAATTTCATCTACTATATATTTCAAATAATTCTTCACTTCCATCATAATTTTCCTGTACCCCTTGCTACGTTATATTGTAATATCAAAATTTACATTAGAACTTTCCATTCTGATTTTTCCAAGTCTTTTTGTCAGCTATGGTTTCCATAACATCCCAGTGTTCTGCAATTTTCCCATTTTCCACACGGAACAAATCATAGAAGGATGTTTCCACACCCCCAAATGTTCCTTCGCTTACTGCAAGTGCATAATCTCCATCAGCCAATACAAAATAAGTCTTATTATATATCATCTGTATTCCCTGTTTTTGCCAACGCTTCAAGTGCAGCACCAAGCCCTGAAAGTCCGTCAGCAATTGCTGTATTGTGCTGAATATAATTATCTCCATCAAAGTATGAAGTGAGCCTATCAGGATTTTCTCCACGAAGGACATCTCCTACAAATCCCTCTACAACCTTTCTTGTATCTTCCTTATCCACATCTTTCTTCTCTAAGTTGCCGTCAATCTGTGTATGTCCTGACGGATTAGGTTCCGTTTTTGTAGCCAGATTGTCCCAGTGTTCTGCAATCTTTCCTTCTGAGTCAAATCTGAAAATATCAAATGCTACCTGCTCTCCTGCTCCTGCAAAATTATATACTGTTTGTAGAAACACCTTATCGCCATCTTCAAATGCACGAACATTATTAACAGTTGTTTTAACCGGTGCCGATGCAAGATATTCAACTGCTCCTACAAAAGCATCTCTTCCTGTTCCATAAGCAAGATTATGCTGAATGTAACCCTCTGCAAGAAGTTCCCTTGCCTTCGTTGTATCTCCTGATGCAAATGTGCTAATAAGTGCCAATGCTTTCTCTTTGTTTGTCATGATAATTTCCTCCTGAATTTGATCTATTGTATTGATGTAATCTTTGTTATTTCATCTTGTGAAGCTATATTATCATCCTTTTTGATGTAATGTCAATAGTTACATCTATTTTTACGATATACTTGATAATGGGAAGAAAAATGAAATCAAACTATGAAAATAACAAAAATTACAAAAGAAGTATTGGAAAGTGAACTATCACGGCAGTATGAAAAGATTGTATTCCTTTGAATAAAATAATGTAAGGTTCTACAAAGGTGGTATCAGAGCAAAATTTTTCTTTCTATATAAATAAGCACAGAGAAAGCACATAGCTGAAAGATTATAAGTCTTAAAGTTATGTGCCTTGTTTTCTATACCATTCAATGATTTGAGACAACCGTGGATTTATCTATGAGATTTCATATTATCTATGGCAAACTTTCCACTTGCTGCAGCTATAGGGAGTCCTCCACCGGTTTGAATCCATTGACTTGCAAGGTATAAATTGTTTATACCTTTGATAATGCTCTTAACATACTTACTTTTTATAACCTTTCTGTGGATTAAAGCTCATATATCCCCCTTTGTAGGGCATTACACCAAGTTGTGAATGTAACTGGAGAATACGTTCCAAGCACGATGGGTTTACCCTCAAGCTGAGGGAACTTTTTCAACTCTTAATCTCAATTCTTCTGCAATTCGCTGTTTTTCTTGATTATATTTCTCTTTATTATCTTTTAGCCCAAACCAGTAAGCATAATTTTCAGCATTTTTGTAAAAACATTACACTGAATAACTCTCTTTCCCATAGGAAATAGTGTTTCATCATAACCATAAACACGCATTCCACAAAAATTGTGTGTTTCTCCTGCAACATCATATTCGTCACAAGGGAAAATAATGCTCCCTTTAGGTAATTTCAAATCCTCCTCAGTAGCTATTCCAAATGCAACCTGATAACATGTATTAGAAACATATCCTGTGGATTATCATACATATACCTAAGATTTTTATCTAAATACTTTTCATCAATTAAGTCATAGAAAAAGATAATGTGGGTCTGCACACCAAATATAGTTATCTGCGTTGATAACCTTTCCATTATTACCAATAATACTAACAATCTGCTTATCTGCAATATTTATTTTTTTCAATATTAACACCTAAATGTAGTTTTCCACCCAAGGATTCAAATTTTGCAAAGCATTCTACTAACCAAAGCCAACAGAACCTCCCTCCGGAATAGCTGCTGTATTACTTGTATAAAAAAGCATACGATGCAACAAAGGAGAGGGCAATGAAGTTGCTATTAAAGTAATTTTTAAAAATCGCTCTAATGTAATGATTTGTAAAACGATTTGTAAAGTCTTCCATAGACTGTTTTCCATATTCCTTTATAGCCTTATTAGCATCTTTCATACTCATTCCTAGTTTAATAAATTGTATTATGTTCATATGAGCAATTGAAATATCACATGGCGGCTTTATACACTCTAAGCTTTTAGCACAGTCAAAAAACAAATTTAATTCTTTGGTATCTTCTGGAGCAAGTTCTAAAAACTCTTTTCTTGCTTTCTCTAAATTTCTCCACAAATGTAGTGTTACCCCGTCCATTTCCATACAATAAAAATATGGCTCACGATAAATCTCCAAACTATCAGAAAGAACTCCTAGATTTTCCCACATTTTATATAATTGTTCATCCTTATTGCATCCAACGAGAAAATAGATGCAGTTATCTATATGATATCCTTTGCCTATTCCACCCTGCACACTCACCACCGGGCATTTTGTTTTTTTCGTATATTTCTACTGAATATCCAGCCTGCAATGCATATATTCCAGCACTCAAGCCAGAAACACCTGCTCCAATAATTACTACTTTTTTACCCATATTCTCTTACTTTCTATATAAGGTCTTAGAACAATTTTAGAGCATCAGACAATACGCAATGCTCATACATTACTCTAAGGAACTAAACAAATTCTAATTTATCAATCTCTATTTCCACAAAACTATTCATAATTTTTAATGCTTACCTCTACTGCAATGTCACCTTTAAGCACGACTGACAGCATGGCAATACCTTGTTCTGTAAAAACATATGCCATATATCTTCTTCCACCATAAGTATTGTCTTCACTTGAGGGTCACAATTTGCCACCTCAAGTTTTTATACTATTCAATGATTTATACAACCCGGGAATTTATTTAATAAATCTTTTCAAATACTTCGCATAACATAGGTGCTTGTTCGTAAAAATTTTTGCCGACCGATTTATATTCCTCACAAAAGAATCTGTCGTGAACCTCTTTCCAATACCGATAGCTTCTGTCACCTTCACCTTTATGCCATGCATGTTCCGAGTAATTAAGTTATAAGGCATTATATCACCACCTTTGTTTGAGTAATACACAGGCTCTCCCGAGCCGTTGAGAATAATATTATACTCTCCTACCTGTGGAATATGATCTCCGGCTTCATATAGTTCATATGCTAATCTATTTTCTTCTCAAACCTAAACATCCCATCTCTAAATTGTGAATCGATTTCTTCATCCATACTGTCCTTTTCGTTAGGATCGGGATGATGCTTATTAAAAACTCTACAATGTGAAAGCCACATCTGTTTACATAAAAATGAATATTGCGTTGTTCAAAATATGGGGTTACCGTCTCCCAAATTTTTACTGTAGGATACATCTTTTCAATCTCACGCCATGCCGAATATCCAATTCCCTTACCGTGAACATTTGGAGCAACAAACAGCAAATCCAATTCACCTTTTTCACCCTTAACATTTATTACAATTCCACCGACTTTTTATTATTGTAGATGATACGATAAGCCTTTCCGTCGTCAATAGAGCGTTCAATTGTCTTTCTTGAAATAATTTGTCCATCTTCTTCGAAGTGGTTATCTATAAGACCAAACTCCACCATTGCACCATAATTAAATGCTTCCTGATTATCTAATATAAATTGCTCCCTATCATCTGATTTTAACTGTTCAAGAATAACATCACTCATAAGTCACCTTCCAAAACTTCTAATTTGTACTAATTTTGTACTAAAACCATACATAAAATCGCCACAAACCCATGTATTTAAAGTTTGTGGCGTTATTCTATTACTCAGCTCAATAGTTCCCGGTGGCTTGCTGGTGATGTCATAGAGTACCCTGTTTACATGGTCTACCTCATTGATAATCCTGTTGGTCACCTTTTCAAGTACTTCCCAAGGGAGTCTTGCAGCCTCTGCTGTCATAAAGTCTATTGTCTTAACTGCACGAAGTGCTATGGCATAGTCATAAGTTCTGTAATCGCCCATTACTCCTACGCTTCTCATATTTGTAAGAGCTGCAAAGTACTGGTTGATTTCCTGTGAAAGTCCTGCCTTATCTATCTCCTCACGGTATATAGCGTCTGCATCCTGAACTATCTTTACCTTCTCGGCTGTAACTTCACCGATAATTCTGATTCCGAGACCCGGTCCCGGGAACGGTTGACGGAATACAAGATGCTTCGGTATACCAAGCTCAAGTCCCGCCTTTCTTACCTCATCCTTGAAAAGATCTCTAAGCGGCTCTATGATTTCCTTGAAATCAACATAGTCGGGAAGTCCTCCTACATTGTGATGTGACTTGATTACTACACTCTCTCCACCAAGTCCTGATTCTACAACATCAGGGTAAATTGTTCCCTGTACCAAGAAATCTACCTTACCGATTTTTTTAGCCTCTTCTTCAAAGACTCTTATGAACTCCTCACCTATTATCTTACGCTTCTTTTCTGGCTCGCTTACACCTGCAAGTTTTGAGTAGAATCTCTCAGCTGCATTTACTCTGATGAAGTTCAGCTTATAATTGCCGTTCGGTCCGAATACAGCCTCAACCTCATCGCCTTCATTCTTTCTAAGAAGTCCATGGTCTACAAATACACAAGTAAGGTTTTCACCTACCGCCTTGCTGAGCATTACTGCCGCAACTGATGAGTCAACACCGCCTGAAAAGTGCACAAAGTACCTTACCGTTGCCTACCTTTTCTTTGATTGCCTTTATACTGTTTTCTACAAAGGCATCCATTTTCCAGTTACATTCACATTTGCAGACATTCTTTATAAAGTTTCCAAGCATTACATGACCATACTCTGAATGCAAAACTTCAGGGTGGAACTGTATTCCATAGAGATTCTTTGCTGTATTCTCATATGAAGCTACAGGACAGTCATCACTATGTGATGTAATCTCAAATCCTTCACCAATTTTACTTATATAGTCTGTATGGCTCATCCATACAATGCTTTCCTTCGGTACATTCTCAAATAATGCACTGTCAGCCTTATCAACTGTAAGCTTTATTTTACCGTACTCTCTTACGCTTGCCTTTTCTACTTTTCCGCCAAGCAAATGCTGCATAAGCTGTGCACCGTAGCATAGTCCAAGTACAGGAACTCCAAGTTCAAAAAGCTCTTTTGAATATGTAGCTGAATCAGGCAGATAGCAACTGTCCGGTCCTCCTGTAAGTATGATCCCCTTCGGATTTTTCTTCTTAATCTCTTCTAAAGGGGTTTTATATGAATAGATTTCACAATAAACATTGTTCTCTCTTACTCTTCTTGCAACTAATTGATTGTACTGACCTCCAAAGTCCAAAACAATTATAAGTTCCTGCTTTAATTCCATCTGTATCTCCTATACTTGATAAATTAATTTGTACATACAATAATATATCCTAAATAGGAAAAAACGCAAAATATTCTCTCGCTCTTAAACGTATAATTTTATTTTTCAGGTTTGTCCTTCGCAACGCTTGTTGAAACTATAAAATTTCTCATATTCTTATTTTCATCAATTCGTATATAAGCATAATACTCATTCCAGAATATAGAATCACTGTTGGTACGCCATGATATTCCATATACAGAGTCTGTAGGCTCGGATTCATTCAGTATTAGCAAAAGTTTCTTTTTAAAAATATTTTTCATATTATCTGTATCAAAAGTATCTAACAGATCCAGATCTTCAAGCTTAATATCTATACCGGCATTTTTCACTGCACTCTCACAGTCATTATCCATATAGAAATTCACGACCTTGGCATCCTTTATATCCACATCTTTATCAAGACTTCCGTACAAATCTATTGCACCTATAAGTGTATCATCTTTAACTAATAAATATGGTGCTCCCTTAGAGTCTCTCCGGTACTTCTATATCCCTTTTCTACAGTAAGACTCTGATTTCTCTCATACTTGGTATACGAGCCGCTTGTCAGCATTTCACTGTATTCGTATGTATTCTCATCATTCATGATGTATATATCAAATCCCCCGTCTAAAAGGTCTTCAACACTTGTCTTACTCAGTGTTACTTTCATACTTCCTACAGTCATTACAGGTGGCTTCACCGGTAAACCTATAAGAATATATCCGAAGCATAAAAAGACAAACAATAATGCCAATACTGCAAGAGAAAATATAGCATTATATGTACGCTTTCTTGCATTAAAAAAAGATCTAACAGGTATTGCTATAATCATTCCGCCAAGAGCCGCAGCCCCTGAGCCCATAATGCTCATTAACTTCAGCACTATAAGTACCGTAATAACTATACTTAAAATATAAAAAAATATCTCACCGATTTTCATTTTACTTGTATCGGTTTGATTATTTTGCCGCTCCACGCATACCGTATACTGAACTTTTTTTCAGCATGCTTCTAAGCCAAAGTGCTATAGCAGTAAAAGCAAACTCCAAGGAAAACCATTAACCCAATAAATAATAATCTGGCACTCATACTTACCCTCCTATTTACATATGATTATTCTACCATATTTTATATAATTTTTAATTTTTGCAAAAAAACATTCCAAATTTCTTTTTCATATGTTATCATAACACAAATTTTTCTTTACTGAGGAATGAGGGAAAAATTAGCGCCAGGGCTTCGGGGATTCCCCCTAGCTGACGAGGTAAACAGTTATCGAAAGATTCGGCGGATGCTGTTTCGGAGTAGTGCATCGTAAGAGGAAGAAAAAAAGCGAAATCAAGATCGTAACAAAAGCTTTCTTCGCACAATAAACAATTAAATAGGAGAAAAATACGATGTGCGGTATTGTTGGTTTTGTTGGGCAGGGGAATACAAAGGATATTCTACTGTCCGGTCTTTCGCGTCTTGAATACAGAGGCTATGATTCTGCCGGAATAGCACTATATTCTCATCCTTTTACTGTAGTAAAATCTGTAGGCAAATTGGAGGAGTTGAAAAAAAAGGTTGTAGCTTCGAGGGAATGTGAGTTTCCCTGCTCTATGGGAATCGGTCACACACGTTGGGCAACTCATGGTAAGGCTGATGAAAAAAATTCTCATCCACACTTATCTATGAATAAAGAAGTGGTGCTGGTTCATAACGGTATTATTGAAAAATTTTGCAGATTTAAAGAACTTTTTACAGGACAAAGGATACAGTTTCTACTCAGAAACTGATACCGAGGTTGCTGTAAACCTGATTGAATATTTTTTTACTTGAAAGAAAAAGAATATTTTTAAAGGCTCTCTTCTTAGTGCAAAAAGAGTTGAAAGGTTCTTACGCCTTTGCAATTATGTTCGAAGGTGATGCAAAATACTCTTTTATGCAATGAGAAAGGACAGTCCTCTGATTGTAGGAAAAGGGGAAAATTCTTTTTATATTGCGTCAGATATTTCCGCATTTTTGGACTATACAAATGAAATATATGTCTTGGAAAACAAGGAGATTTTAAGCCTTTCCGAAAATGAAATACATATTTATAACAAAAAAATAAGGAAGAGGTAAAACGCCCTTCCACTATAGCCGACCTTGATCAAAGCCGAATTCATAAAGGAGAATATCTGCATTTTTATGGAGAAGGAAATCTTTGAGCAGCCACATGCTGTGAAAGATACTCTGCTTTATGCCTGCGGTAAAGAAAATGATGACTTTTCCTATGAAGCCTTCTCTATGAGTGAAAGTGACTGAGGATATTAGAAGAGTCAGAATAATTGCATGTGGATCTGCATACCATGTAGGCTATGTATTAAAAGTCAGTTTGTGAAAACCTGGCAAGAGTTCCGGTACAGGTGGAGCTTGCAAGTGAGTTTCACTACAATCATCCGATTTTTGGAAGACGGAGAACTGGTTATCAGTATAAGCCAGTCAGGAGAAACTGCGGATACTTTGGCTGCAGTAAAAAGAAGCAAAAGAAATTGGGAGCAAAAAAACTCTTTCCATTGTAAATGTCAAGGGATCTGCAATTGCCGTAGAATCCGACTTTGTCTTTTATACACAGGCAGGGACCCGAAATTGCAGTCGCCACTACGAAGGCATATAGCTGTCAGCTTGTTGCAGGTTATATTTTTCTCACTGCTTTTTAGCTAAAGCAAAGGGCAAAATTAAAGATGAAGAAGCTCGAAACCTTAGAGATGAACTTTTCAGTCTCCCGGGTAAAATTCAACAAAGTCTTTCCCTGGATGGTGAAATCCTACCTATGGCAAGGAAGCTTAAGGACTCAGACAATATTTTCTTCCTCGGAAGAGGTCTTGACTGAGGCCATCTCCATGGAAGGAGCTTTAAAGCTTAAAGAAATCAGCTATATTCACTGTGAAAGCTATAGCAGCGGTGAGCTAAAGCACGGTACAATCAGCTTAATAGAAAAGGACAGTCCTGTGATTGCTCTTCTTTCCCAGGAGGAACTCGCCGGAAAAAGTATTTCAAATATTCACGAGGTAAAAAGTCGCGGTGCAAAATGCTTTGCTATAACTATGGAAGATATTTCAGTCGAGGAAGATGACTTTGCACAAATACTTAGTGTACCGAAAACCCATCCTCTCTTTGCCGGAAGCCTTTTTGGTAGTTCCACTGCAGTTTCTCTCCTATCAGGTAAGCCTCTTAAAGGGCTTAGACCCTGATAAACCGAGAAACCTGGCAAAAGTCTGTTACGGTGGAATAAAGATTTTTTTATTTATTATTTATTTGAAGTGGCATCTATATTTAATATTTCATTCAATATAGATACCGCTTCTTATCGATATCATACTTAAAAGGCTATATTTATCATCTTTTACAAACTCGTTACTGCGTATAGAAACATATATACAATTCCTCTTTTAAAATAATGGAAGTCCATTAGTCGTAATGCGAAGTATCTTCATCTGCCATTTTCATCTAAAAACGCATTTTTCGTTTTTTTATTTTCATATAATCTTATATATATATTGTAAATTGAAAAATATCAACGGATTATACGTTTTTTTATTTTTACTTAATACTTTTTAAAACGCAAAAAACTCCGGAACATTGTTCCGGAGTGTAATATGCAATATATGATTATCTCTTTGAGAACTGTGGTGCTCTTCTTGCTGACTTAAGACCGTATTTCTTACGCTCTTTCATTCTTGGATCTCTTGTGAGGAATCCTGCCTTCTTTAAAGTTGGTCTGTACTCCTCATCTGCGTGAAGAAGTGCTCTTGATATACCATGTCTGATAGCTCCGGCCTGGCCTGTGAAACCACCACCGCAAACATTTACAAGTACATCAAACTTATTTACATTGTCTGTAGCCACTAAAGGCTGACGAACAACAACCTTCAATGTCTCAAGACCAAAATACTCATCAATATCTCTTTTATTTATTGTTATCTTACCTGTTTCCAGGTACAAGATATACTCTGGCGATAGAACTTTTTCTTCTACCTGTTCCGTAAAACTTATCGTTAGTCATACCATTCTCCTTCTTAAAGATTATTAGCCTTTAATTCCCAATACTACCGGCTTCTGTGCCTGATGTCCATGAGCCTCGCCTGCATAAACATGAAGCTTTCTGTACATATCTCTACCAAGTGGTCCCTTTGGAAGCATGCCCTTGATGGCAAGCTCTACTACTCTCTCAGGCTTCTTTGCAAGAAGTTCACGAAGAGTTGTCTCTCTCATACCACCAACATACTCTGAATGGTTGTAATAAATCTTCTGATCTAACTTTTTACCTGTAACCTTTACCTCAGCAGCATTGATTACGATAACATAGTCTCCACAATCAACATGTGGTGTAAATTCCGGTTTGTTCTTTCCTCTTAATACACTTGCAACTTCTGAAGCAAGTCGTCCCAATGTAGCTCCCTTTGCATCGACAACATACCATTTTCTGTCGATCTTATCCGGATTAGCCATAAAAGTTTTCATTGACTGACCTCCATTAATCTTTTAACTTCGCTTTATATGGATAAATGCTCTCCGGGGCATTGGAATAAGCATTAATCTCTAATGTCACAATTAATAATTATATTTAATCATAGCTTAAATGTCAATATCCTTTTAAGCTATTTATTTTTATTTTTTTATTTTAATTTGACCTTTTTATTTTCCCTCATACTTTATACCCGTCTTCCGTCGAAGTACTATGAAAGTTCCGACGTTTTAAATTTCTAATAGCCTATTTAATTTTTACACAATTCTTTTTAAACCCTTTATTTTAAAGGCTTTTCTTGCATAAAAATATTTAAAAAAATTTGATTAAATTTTTTTTAAAGTATGTTATAATCATAGTACTTCATAGTACTTTACTTTTAGAGGTGGTTATGGCTTATTTTTTGAGAAAAGAAAAGAAGAAAAAAGGGACTTATCTTCAGATGTATGAATCATTTTGGGATAAGGATAAAAAGCAACCAAGAACAAGAAATGTAAAATCTTTTGGTTATGTTGAAGATTTGATTTCAGATGAGATTCCGGATCCTATTAAATTTTACAGCGACTACATAAAAGAGCAAAATGAGAATAGAACAAAAAGCTCTTTCTGAAGAGTCACGTCCTCGTGCATTTTTCCTCCCTGTCGAACTTAATATAGGACACTTTTTGCTATCCTCTATAATTGATGAGCTTGATGTTAAGGAGACTATTGATATACTTGCTTCTCAAATGCGTTTTCAGTTTTCTGTATTTGATTTAATTACACAACTTATTTATGCAAGGGTTATATCTCCATGCTCTAAGTCAAAGACAGCCTCTCATGTATTTCCATACCTTTATGGCAGTTCAACCATCTCTGAAGACCAAGTATATGACGGGTGTTCTTTCATAGGAGAGTCTTATAAAAAGTATATTGATTTGTTTAATCACTCTTATGAAAAGTATTTTAAAAGAGATTTAAGCAATGTATTTTTCGATTGTACTAATTATTACTTTGAAATTGATATCCCTAGTGATGACAAGCAAAAGGGACCTTCAAAAGAGAATAGGCACTCTCCGATAATAGGGCAAGCTTTGCTTTTAGACGCTGATCTTGTACCTGTCTCCATGCAAATGTATCCCGGCAATGAATCGGAAAAAGCCGTATATCAGAAAAGTTATTGAAGAAATGAAGCAACGACATAACGTATCAGGTAAAACTATTCAGGTGGCTGATAAAGGCCTTAATTGTGCAAGAAATATTTATTCTGCCGTTAAAGAAGCTAATGACGGCTATATATTTTCAAAATCAATACATGGTAAGAATCTAAGTGAAAAGGAAAAGAAATGGGTTCTACTTGAGAATGATACAAATGTCTTTTCTAATTACACTGATGAAAGAGGTAATATATCTTTTCGTCTTAAATCATGTATTGACAGCTTTGATTACAGTTTTAAAGAGATTGATCCGGAAACAGGAAAAGAGAGTGTTACAAGGTTCTCTGTAAAAAGAAAAAGCGTATCGTCTCTTATAATCCTAATCTTGCAAAAAAACAAAAGGCTTGAAATAATGAAGATGGTTGATAAAAGCTTCAAAGTTTTCAACGTACAAAAAATATCGCTAAAGATGAACTTGGAGATTGTGCTAAATATGTAGACATCATAACAAAAGATAGTGCAGGCAAGACAATAAAGCCTATAATAGATTTAAATAAATCTAAGATTGATGAAGACCTTAAATATGCAGGATATAATCTTTTAGTTACATCTGAGATAGATATGGAGCCTTTACAAGTATATAAGACATACCATAGCTTATGGAAGATTGAGGAATCTTTTAAACTTACAAAATCATACCTGGATGCAAGACCTGTTTATTTACAGAAAAAAGAAACAATCTATGGGCATTTTTTGATATGCTACCTTAGCTTGTTTCTTTTAAGAGTATTGAAATCAAGTGCTTCAAGAATAAAATAAACTCTTATGACTTGATCAACTTTATGCGTGATTTTAGGGTGGTAAATAAAGGTGATAATACATATATCAATATATCAAGAGATCAGGCTATTAACGAAAAGGTTAAAAAACTGGTTGGTTTTAGTAACCTTGATGCCCTCTATTTAACCAAAGCTGAAGTCGACAATTTCTTTCAAAACTGCATGCTCTTGGACACCTAGAGTACTAGGTTTTGAGAGAAACGACGGAAGTCAGAATTATATTTAATCATAGCTTAAATGTCAATATCCTTTAAGCTATTTATTTTTTTATTTTTTATTTTAATTTTGACCTTTTTTTATTTTTCCCTCATACTTTTATAAGGCTGGCAATATTGTATTTTGAAAGCTTTTCTCTACCCTTAAGACCTTCAAGTTCCATTACAAATACAATCTTTACAATCTCACCGCCAAGGCTTTCAACAAGTTTTGTGATCGCCTCAATTGTACCGCCTGTAGCTATCAAATCGTCTATTATAACAACTTTGTCGCCCGGGCTTTATGGCATCCTTATGAATTTCTATTGTTGCCTTGCCGTATTCAAGATCGTAATCCATGCTTACGGTCTCACATGGAAGCTTGCCTTTTTCTTACAGGGATAAAAAGCTTTATGCTCTGCATAAAGCTACAGGTACACCGAAGATGAAGCCTCTTGATTCAGGTCCCAAGATAAGGTCATAATCAAGACCTTTAAGTTCAGCTCTTAAGCCGTCTATACTCATAACAAGTCCGTCAGGGTCCTGTAATATAGTAGTTACATCCCTAAAAATTATTCCGGGCTCCGGAAAATCAGGGATACTTCTTACATAGTCCTTTAATTCTTTCATAATACACACCAAATCGGCCCAAAATATTTATTGGGCCGGCCTTTCTGAAATATTTACAATATTATTTATAGATAGGATACTTATCAATAAGTTTTGTAACTTCAGCTCTTATCTCATCTGCCTTTGTATCAAACTCAAATGCAGCCATTCTGATAAGTCTTGCTATAGTCTTCATATCCTCTTCCACAAGTCCTCTGCTTGTTACGGCAGGAGTACCTATTCTTACTCCACTTGTTGTATAAGGACTCTCAGGATCGTTTGGAACGGTGTTCTTGTTCAAAGTAATATATACTTCATCGCATTTATTTTGAAGTTCCTTTCCTGTAACACCTGTACCTCTAAGGTCAAGCAACATCAAATGGTTGTCTGTACCTCCTGTAAGTATATTGAATCCCTCAGCTATCAAAGCATCAGCCAATGCCTTGGCATTCTTTACTATCTGCTCCTGATATGTCTTAAATTCAGGCTTTAGAGCCTCACCGAAGCATACAGCCTTTGATGCTATTACGTGCTCAAGCGGACCGCCCTGTATTCCCGGGAATACAGCCTTATTAAAGTTAAATTTCTCGGCGGCTTCCTTGTTTGCCAAAATAAGCCCGCCTCTCGGTCCTCTTAGTGTCTTATGTGTTGTTGTAGTTACAACATCGGCAATTCCGATAGGTGAAGGATGAAGTCCTGCAGCTACAAGTCCCGCAATATGAGCCATATCAACCATCAAATATGCTCCCACCTTATCTGCAACTTCTCTGAATCTCTTAAAGTCGATAGTTCTTGCATATGCACTTGCACCTGCTATTATCATTTTAGGTTTACACTCGATGGCAATCTTTTCAAGCTCATCATAGTCTATAAAAGCCTTCATCATTTACACCGTAAGGTACTATATTAAAATATTTTTCCTGAAAAAGTTTACAGCTGAACCATGTGTCAAATGTCCACCATGATTCAAATTCATTCCAAGTACAGTATCTCCCGCCTCAAGCATTGCTAAGAATACAGCCATATTCGCCTGAGCTCCTGAGTGAGGCTGTACATTTGCATAGTCACATCCGAAAAGCTTCTTTGCTCTCTCAATTGCAATACTTTCTACTATATCTACATCCTCACATCCGCCGTAATATCTCTTTCCCGGATATCCTTCAGCATATTTATTTGTAAGGACTGTTCCCATTGCCATCATTACAGCTTCAGATACAATATTTTCTGATGCAATAAGCTCAAGATTTCTTCTCTGTCTGTTTGCCTCTTTTTCTACTGCAATGCCAACCTCAGGGTCAAGTTCCTTTAAAAAGTTCATCACTTCATTAACCATATCTTTATCTCCTAACTACAACTGTATTGATGTTGTCTATGAAAGTATACAATAAATCAAATCTCTTTGCTATATGTTTTTACCTATAATTACTTATAACTATCTGCAGGCTCTCTCTTCCGTTGTACTCGTTGATATCAGGATAATATATAATATCTATTTCTTTTCTATCCCCTATATCTTCGAAAGAACTCTTCACCGTCACCGAAATATATTCCCTCAACTACAGTTCCGTCAGTATCTTCCAGAGCATCTTTACTACATTTTTATTCTTTCCGAGTATCTTTTTTTGAGTATTTTTATATCTTTTCTTGCAAACTTGGGTTTTTCATTCTTATTTCCGAAAGGTTCCAATTTCTCAAGTTCTTTCACAAAGTCCGGACTCAAATACGAAAACGGAAGTGCAATATCTATCCAAACCTTTTGCACAAAATCCTCTTCACATAGCTTTTGAATTCATATTAAGCCTGTTTCTGAACTCATCAAAGCCTGTTTTTCTCAAGACTCATTCCGGCAGCCATATGATGTCCGCCAAATTTTTGCAAATACATCTTTGACTTCATACAGTGCTTCAAACATGTTGTAGCTTTCTATAGACCTGCCCGATCCCTTTATCATATCTTCCTCACCGAAGGCTTCCGTAAGTATGATGGTCGGTTTTCCAAGAGCTTCTCTTACTCTACCGGCTATTATTCCGGCGATTGATTCATGACAATCATCCAAATGTATTACAAGAATATCATCATCCCTATATTCTTTTTCTGCAATCTCTATTGCTCTTTTTACATTCTTTAATGTCAAATCCTTTCGCTCATCATTTAATTCCTTCAGATGGGCGGCATATTCATCCGCTTCTTCTTTACTTTCAGCCATAAACATATTCAGTGCAATCAGAGCATTTTCAAGCCTTCCACCGGCATTTAGGCATGGTCCAAGTACAAATCCGATACTGTACGCACTTAGTTTTTTTACCCTCCATACCTGTAGCCCTTATAAGAGCCTGAAGCCCAAGATTATTTGTATTCATCAGACTTTTCAGCCCGTTTTTTACCAATATCCTGTTTTCATCAATTAAAGGCATTACATCTCCGACGGTAGCTATAGCCGCTACTTCCAATAGATCTTTAAGTTTAGGATCATCATAAATCTTTTTTCCGTTGTTTCGCTTCTCATAAATATATTCCATAAGCTTATATGCCACCAGACCTCCGCATATACTCTTAAAAGGATATTTACAGTCACTTCTTTTCGGATTTATTACCACATTTGCAACAGGTAAAAGGTCCTTATCATTCTCCTGATACACCTCATGATGATCGGTGATAATTACTTTAATTCCGAGCTCCCTTGCAAGCTCCATCTGGGAATGTGCCGCAATACCGTTATCACAGGTAATAATCATATCCACGCCGTCATTTGCGGCATCATTTATTATATTATCATTGATTCCGTACCCATCCTTTATACGGTCCGGTATCCTCACATCTACGTTTGCGCCGAAATATTTTAATGCTTTTACCAGTATATAAGACGAACATACTCCGTCTATATCATAGTCTCCTACTACTCTTATCTTTTTTCCGGCATTTATTTCCTCTGTTATGATATCATAAGCCTCATTTATACCGGTCAGATCTTTCGGATCATGCATCAGACTCATGTCATTTTGAAGAAATATCGGGAAATCTTCTTCCTTTATATCCCTGTTTATTATTATCCTTGCCAATACAGGTGAAATATTAAAACGGGCTGATATTTTTTCAAACTCAGCCCGCTTTGTATAAAGCATCCACTTTGACTCCATCTATTCTCCAATCTAAAAATTCAAAACGAACTTATAATTGCTTTTTCTTATTTACCTTTGTCTTTATTATAGCCAAATGTGTATTTGCAGCTACCGCATCGCTGAACACTTCAAGCACAGCTCTTTGCATATCATTTTCGGCATCATATCTTATATCTACAGCTGTATCTGAGCTTATATCGGTAAGACAATCATAAAAGTGCATCAAGATTTCCCCCGTAATAATCAGGGAAACTTCATTTTCTTTTTCAAATAATTATGTATCTCATTTTTTTCCGCTGAATTTATCTAATTTCAAAGTTATATTATTCATTTAATTTTTCCCTAATATATTTGTTCGAAAGTATTGTAATGATCCTCTGTGTAGAATACCAGGCCGTCATTTGAATAAACAAGCCTTTTTGGCACCTCTGTATCCACCATCATAATCAATATCACATTCAAAATATCTTCTTCCGTTTGCTCTTGGGAGTGCACCCTCATAATTTCCGAAAGCGCTTCCGCCTATACTCATTCCCGGCAGTATATCTGAGAGATTTCCCTTTGAAGGATCCCATCCCATATCCTGTGCTTCTTTTTTTGTAATATAGTTTACCGGAAGTTTTCCATAAGTATGAATGTATAGTGCAACTTCTTCCTTGGAAGTATAGTTTCCGTTTTCTTCTACCTGTACCTCTTTTTTTCCGTTGCGCTTTCTTGAAGCGTTTCTTCTTCAGACTCGGTAATCGTGGTAGTTTCTTCTGCTTTGCTCGTCGACTCTTTACTTTGACTTTTTCCGTCTTTGACGCTTTCCGTTTTTGAACTTTCTATCTTAGAGCTTTCTGTTTTCGCACTCTCTTTCTTTGCTTCCTGTCTTGTGCATGCACCAAGAGCAAAACATTAAGCCAAGTATTATTATCGGAAGCCACCAAAGCAGTTTTTCAGCAAACTTCCACCGTCTTTTTTTCTTTTTTTGTCATTTCTCTCTTACCTCACATTTCTATAATTATACGTAATGAGATAGGTCTTAGCAAACCAAAAAAATATTAAGTTTGACCTTAAGTATTATGTTTTTGTATAATAGTATTTGAAACAACTAAAAATAAATTTAAGGTATGGTTATTTATGAAAAATACATATATTACAAAACCGGAGAAGTGATGGTAGCTACTTCTCTCGCATATAATGGAAATACCGGCTTCAATCCGCAGACACATGGTTTATTACTTAAAAGTGAGGATAGAGTAAATATTCCGGTACTTTCATTCCTTATACAAACAGGTAACAAAAAATATTCTTGTAGATACAGGTATAAAAAGGGAATTGGAATCTGAAGAGCCTCTCAGCCTTGACAAACAGTTAAAAGCTATAAAGGCACCTCTAACCTTTGCTTCCACACATTTTCACTTAAAAAAAGATTCATCTCTTTTGTCAAGACTTGAAGAGATCAATATTTCACCAAAGGATATTGACTATGTGCTTCTTACACATTTGGACTTTGAGAATGTCAGCGGTGTTGCAGATATTTCTTCGAAACCAAAATTCTTGTTTCAAGAGATGAGGCAAAGGCTGCTGTGAAAAAAATCCTTTAAGATATTCAAGAAGCTGGTGGAAGGATGCAAATATTTCTGTCTTTGACTGGAACGGTAAGGAAGGACCTTTTGAAAAGTCTTTTGGATCTTTTTAGGTGACGGCTCCATTATGCTTATGAAGCTTTACGGGCATTCTGCCGGAATGTTTGGAGTAAAAGTGACATCTGAAAATAATAAATTTACGTTATTATACTCCGACGCAGGATATGGAGAGCTTGCATGGAAAGAGCTTGCTCCTCCTGCTGTCACAGTCGATAAAGAAGCCACCATGCGTTCCCTTGAATGGGTAAGAATGGAATCCCTTGATAAGAACTGTGCTTACAGTCTTGCATCACATGAAGCAACCTCTATGAAAGTTTTAAGATTCTAAAAACGAGCTGTTATAAGGTCTCCCCTATAACAGCTCATTTTATATTCAAAGTTCTCGCCCTTTATTTTATCTCTCAGTAAAAAGTGAAAGTACTATTCCTAAAACCGCAATATTTATCCAGAAAAAAATCCCGAATCTCCTCCTATAAAGAAAAGACATAACAGTGTTTATCGCCTTGACTTTTTAAAAACACTGCCCATAACTTCTATTCCGGAAAAACAGTTGTTAAAAATCACTGTAACAGCCATTCCGGACTTTGAAAGTCTTACAAATTTATTTAATATAATTATTGCAACTATAACTATTGTAATCGGATATAAAAATTCTAAGTACAGGCACGGATATCTTAATTATAGTATTCAGTCCGAAGTTTGACATTGCAAAAACCTATAAAAGTAAATATATTCACATAAGTCTTATACTTAAATCTTGGAAATGTGTCCACAAAATACTCCGACACCACCACAATAAGACCTGCAGTAGTTGTAAAAGCAGGTAAGTATAGTCATTGCACCTAAAAATACCTGTCCGAAACTTCCAAAAGTTCGTATGAGCTTTTTGACAAGATATAAGTTCCTATATTGGTATTAGGATCTGCCAATACCTCTGCCGGTACACCGAATTTATTTCCCAATGCTCCAAGACCTATATACAGGCTGCTGAAGAATATGGCCGTTACTATACCGACTATCGCCATTATCTTTATATATTCCTTCTTTGACGAAAATCCGAAAGTCTTTATACTTGAAGTTGCAATCAGGCAAAAGCTCACTGAAGCCAGCGCATCCAAAGTATTGTAGCCTTCCAAAAAACCTGTCTTAAGAGCAGACATTGCATTACTCATTTCACCCTGATTTAATGCATGGAAATTCATATTACCAACAGCTATAAGAATAATTATAAGCATTGCAAACATAGGCGTAAGTATTTTACCGACTCTGTCCATCAGCTTTGACGGATTGATTGCTATAAGGTATGCAAATAAAAAATAAATTGCACTGAATATAAGAAGCGGCAATCTTCCGTTACCTGTTACAGGTGCTATTCCTATTGAAAATGATGTTCCTGCAGTTCTCGGTATTGCAAAGAAAGGTCCGATAGCAAGATATAATATTGTCAGATATGATGTGGCAAACTTCGGGTCCACCTTTATACTGATTTCATTTTTATATCCGCCTTTTACCATGGTGCCAAGTACCAGAGTAATTATTGCTATACCTACTCCTGATAATACAAAACCGAGTATTGCCGGATAGAAATTTACCCCTGCTCTAAATCCGAGTTCTGCCGGAAAAATCAGATTTCCCGCTCCGAAAAATATACCGAAAAGCAAAAGCCCGATTAAAAAAACCTTTTTTATCATACTCTTACTTTTACAACCACCTTTTTGGCAGCTGCAGGACGGTAAGTGCGCATCCGGGCATATGTGCATCTTCCGGTGCTACTACTATAAATTCTCCGGGATACAAAATAACATGTCCATATACCTCCGGTTTATCGTAGAAAATGACATCTTTTTCAGGCTTACTTTCAATTACTGTAAGACCTTCTCTATTGCATACCCCGAAAAATTCAACACCCTCCACCAGACACTGGATATCAAAAAATTTATCATGTGCCTCAAATCTTTTTTCTTCAACAGGCAATGTATCGTATACTTGTACATTTGCAACCACATCATCACCCACTATTTTCATACTTACCCGGCTCCAATGCCTTTAAATCATTGTTTCTTAACCAGTCATATGCAGCCAAAAACTTTTCATTTAAGTAATTATACTTTTCTGCAATCTTTATGTTTGTAAAAAACATAATCTCTCCCCCTATAATAAATATGCAGTATTCGGATCTATACTCATTTCATCTGTATAAATAATCCAATCCGTTACATCATTGACGGTATATTCACCCTCATCTCCCTCTTTCATGGCTGAAACTCTATATGGTGCCTGTGTAAGAACCGCCTTAAATCCTTCCTCTGTAAATTCTATAAGTTCAAACCAGATGTGCTCAAGATTTTCATAATCAGGCTTTCCATCCTCACCGTCTGTAGGCAATCCGACCTTTATCAATGCTCTGTAACTCGGATTTTCCAAAATTGCATTTCTCAAAAGTTCATATCTGTCTCTTGCCATAAACTTCATATGATCTGTTTGCTCATTTGTATAATAATAGAGCGGATTTTCGATAAGCTTGTCCTCTATCTCGGAAGGCTTTGTATACTTACCGTTATTTGCATCCTCCTCAGATAAGAAAAGGAAAATAACCTGACTGTTTGTATTGTGACTGTCAACTCTGTCCGCAGGGCCTCCAAGTATATTTGAAGGATACTTTTCAATAGCAACATTCCAAGGAAGAGGTGCAACTACTATCTCATTTCCGTCTATGAACTCACCCAGGAAAAAATGTAATCTTCTATAGCCTCATTTTTGATACAGTACTCTACAAGCAACAGTATTTAACAAATAATAAACATCATTTGCATTGTCCTGACTTACATCTAAAAGTTCAAACTCCGAAAAGCCTGTTCTGCACATACCATGTGTATGGAGCCAAACTTTCTTTGTTTCATCATCAAATACCGCCTGTACCGTAAATAAGCTTTCAGCATTAGGTGTAACGCTTGACTCTGCCGCAAGCTTTACCCATCTTCCGCTTAAAAGCCTCTCTGCACTTTCATCAACTACAGCGAGTGCATCAGGGAAAAATGCCATTACAAGCTTTTAGCTGTAAATGATATGAATCAAAAATAATTCTTATTAAAAGTTCATATAAATTATAAATGAAGTATCCTTTTCCTTTATCTCTAAAAAGTCTTCATCATGAATCTTTTTGGTTCTGCAAAGAATACAAACTTTCCAAAAACAAAGTCCTCAAAATAGAATCCTACACCATACTCTTCACCCTTATATTCCAATGTAAGATTGCCTGAGCCGTCATCTCTTTCGTTAAACTCTATAAGTTTTACACCTTCAATTGCTTCTATTCTTTTCTTGGCACCGCTAAGATCTTTATTATCTACTCGGTTAGAAAGTACATGCATATAGGAGTTTTCCTCCCATGCAGCCATAGGTTGTACCTGTGGTATCTCTACCTCATTCTGCTTTTTCTTAAAAAAATTAAACATTAGTCCTCCACAAAAGTTATTATTTTTTTGATATTTTTCTAAAAGTTTTATAGCCTGCAAAAGGTATTTTTTCTTTTCAAAAATCACATGCAGTATTCATTATAAGCATAAAACTTCCAAATATTAAAAAAATCAAGATATCCGTATTTTTTTACCGGTTGCACCCTCAAGGAATGCGATATCATGTTCTCTGTTCTTTTCTTTCAGCTTTTTCATAATATAATCAATAAGCTGACTTCGTAAATTCATTATTTCAAACTCATATTCCAGCATATCATCCGAGTATTTTTGGGTCAATGCTGAAGCAGAAAAAAATCCGGCCGCAACTCCGTTTCTGTATAACTCATCCATTATCGGCATTTTATCAAACAGATTTGAGGACATATACTCACTTACAAGAGAAGGTAAACAGGTAGTTCCTGTATATATATCCTCTCTATTTCATCCTCTACTATAGACGGCAACTGATAGCCTGAATACATTTTTCAGATAGTCTTTTGCATTTATTCCAAGTCTTGCACCCTTAGCCTCGGCACATGCTCTAAGTCCTCTGTAGTCAACACATTCTTTTAAAAAAATCTTCTCTGTTCTTAAACTTAAGTACTATATCACATGTCTCATCATTCGGAGAATCAAAATCCTCTATATCTGCAAAGTCAAATTCAAAGTCATTTTGCCATAAGATCTATTTCGCCGAATATATCAATAAATAGTTTTTCAAACACCTCTAAAGGCATATCAAATTGATCCGCATAGATAACTATCTGCCTGTCATCACTGACAAAAAATCTAAGTCCTGTTATATCATACTCTCTGTCATTAAAAAAAGATGTATCGGGAATATCCGATTTCGGTGATATGCCTATTCTTATATCAACAAGTTCTCTTAAGTCTCCCGGCATCATATCAAGTACATATTGAAGCATGAAAATATAGGATTTATCATCACCTGCCTCAAGTTCCATTGCTCTATCACCTGTTATATGAGCATCGGTCCTTTTTGATATTTCCTTAATACCTTTTTGCTATGACGGCCAAAGCATTTGAATAAAAGTCTTTATCAAGTTTATTGTACTTATTTATATCTTTTCTTACATCTTCCCACATCGTGCTTACTCTTTCAGACATTTTTATTCTTAAGTCCGATTCTGAAAGCATATCGGCACAGGAAGTCATCATTTCTATAGTATCACTGTCTCCCGGCTTTGAATCCAAAGCTTTTTTGAAGTAGTGCAGGGCAAGTCCGTCTTCATCCAAATAATAGTATGAATATGCCAACCTGAAATAATACTTATGATTTCCTCTAAAATATTCTTCATGAGGCTTTTAACAGTTCAAGCGCCTGTGCAAACAACTTATATTCCCCCGGTTCTCCAAGGTTATTATAGGCTCTTGCAAGTTCCGAATCCATCTCAGGTGTTCTGGCATTCTCCGGCAATATCTCAAGCGCATCAACTACGCTCTCATAATCACCGTCATCATTCCAGGTTTTACATTGTTCAAGTAATTCCATGTTATTTTCCTATAAAATTTATATTTTTATCTTACTGAACTTATATCAGTAAACTTAGGAATCCATCCTTAAAAACGCCTTAAGCGCAATCAATATAAATATACCATATATAAAAATTACTGTCAGCAGATTTTCATAATATAATATTTTTCAATAAAAAAATAAGGCACAAATCTTACAAAAATAAAAATTTGTGCCTCTTAATAAAAGTCTATTTAATTAGTGTAAAAATAAGCTGAGAAGCATTATTTCAACAATACCTGCAATACCTAAGAGCAATGTACATACAGTCTGTGTCTTATATCCCTTTTCAGGTGACATCGCACCGAAGTTTGTAACAACCCAGAAATATGAGTCATTGGCATGTGAAACAGTCATTGCACCTGCACCGATTGCCATAGTTACAAGTGTAGCACTCATAGGACTTGCAAATCCAAGTGCCGGCAACAGCGGGGCCACAATACCTGCAGTAGTTGTAAGAGCTACTGTGGATGAACCCTGTGCACTCTTTAAAATAGCGGATAATAAGAACGGGAAAAGCATACCCATTGTGCTGAGAACCGCTGCATGATCCTTTATAAAGTTAACCATATCCGAAGATGCTATAACCTTGCCAAGTACACCACCTGCCGCAGTAACAAACAATATAGGTCCTACAGTCTTTAATGTCTCATTTGTAATACTGTAGAACTCCTTCATCTTGCCTGCACCCTGAAGCTGTAATACACCGAAAACAGTACCGACTGCAAGGGCTATAATAGGTGTTCCTAGGAACTTTAAAACGTCCGCAAATACTCCGTCCATCTTCATCATTGCAACTATTGATGCAATAGCCATAAGTAAAACAGGAACTAAAATAGGTGCTAAAGACATCGGTCCGCTTGGAAGCTTGCCGTACTCGGCTACAAGTTCTTCATATGTCTTTGTAACTTCACCTGAGTCAGCCTCATCATCAGCTTTTACACTCTTGCCTATAAATTTAGCATAGAATAAACCTGCTATAAGAGGGAATATGGAACATACAGCACCCATACCCATTACAAGTAAGAGGTTATCACCTATACCGAGTGTAGAAGCTGCAGCTATAGGTCCCGGTGTGGGCGGTATAAATACATGTGAAATGTAAAGACCTGCTGAAAGACCAACTGTCATAGCTACAGATGACTGAGCCGTTCTCTTTACCAAAGCTTTTCTGATAGGGTTTAAGATAACAAATCCTGAATCGCAGAATACAGGAATTGAAACTACCCAACCCATAAGCTCTACCGCCAAAACAGGATTGTTTCTTCCAACCAGCTTTATAACCATATCTGCCAGTTTAAAAGCCGCACCTGTTTTCTCCAAAATAGTTCCGATCAGAGCACCAAGTATGATAACAATACCTATACTTGAAAAAGTACCTGAAAATCCTGCTCCGATAACACTTGCAAGACCTTGTATCTTTGTTCCGTCTTCCAATGTCTTATCTACAAGCGGTATTCCTGCTACAAGTCCCAAAATAAGTGATATACACATAATAGATATAAACGGATGTACACCAAACTTTGAGATGGCAACTATCATAACGATAACCGCCAAAATAAACACGAATATAAGTGGTAAACCTGTCATATAAATCCTCCTTGTCTAGACATATGGGTATAAAATCACTTCATAATTGTTAATATTTATACCCTACTCCACTTAATAATATTGTAAACTTATTATATCATAATATCTAATAAATGCAATTATAACAATAAATTTTATAGAAAGAATACTTTTTAACAATCGTTTTCTAATAAAAAAACGCCAAGTCACAAGACTTGACGTTTTTTTATTATTTATATTAGTATTTTATTTTTCACATTACACCCTTTTTGGAGTATTATACAGCCGTATGGCTGTCTTTCACTTGTACATACGGTAACAAATGCCCTTCCGGCTTTTTCATAAAACTTTGTTCTCTCAATAGTTCCTACAGCATCTTCAAACCCATATCTTTTTGCCACAGCTTTTATATCTTCCCATACTTTATTATTGTCAATAACAACACCGGAATCAGCATCCGGAACCATATATTCAATAGGATGAACTGCATAGTCTGTATCTATAGGCAATAACTGTAGTATAGCCTCCAACATTTCAGCTGCACTGTTTCCTTTTTGCCTGTATGCTTATTGCATTTGGACTTTTACTGTAAGGAGGGTAAAAATCATCTGCAATTACCAACAAATCTCCATGCCCCATATCTGCCATTGCTTTCAACAAATCAGATCCTATTCTTTCAGGAATACCCTTTTAACATAAATACGCTCCTTTTTATTTTTATAAATACGATTCTATCGTTATTAATATGATAATATCATTTAATGTTCTTTTTGTATATTGGCATCTTTACCATTCTTTACCGAAATAATTAGGCATAATGCATATCGGCTTTTATATGACTATATCCTATCATCTATATGTTTTACTCCCAAATATATTTAAGAGTTAACTTTTGTATTTCTTATGTTTTTCAAATAAAAACATATATAAAATTGACCTTGCAGGCTTTTTGTATAATATATATAATTTAATCTTTTGGAATTTGTACTGTGGAGGAATAAATGTATGAATTATTTAGAACTTATTGAAAAGAGAAATTCTATAAGAGATTTTCTCAAAAAAAGCCTGTTGAGCAAGCTAAATTAGATGAGATAACAGGATTTTTTTAATTCAGCTCAAAAATCTTTTTGACGTGAATACTCAATTACTTATATTTTCAAATGAAGATACTGCTCAAAGACTTACAGGCGTGGTCGGATATCGTGGAAATGCCTTTAATGCTCCTTCCTATCTTGTTATGTTATCTGAAGAAAAGGATAATTACCTTATAAATGCAGGATTTGTGTCTGAGCATATTTTATTAAAGCTTGAAGAAATGGGATTGTCCTCATGCTACCTCACATGCGATGATGACGATATAGTAAAGAAGGCTTTACTTATTGATTCAGACCTTGCTGTAGCAACTGTGATTGCATTTGGGTATGGCAAAAAGAAAAGGATACTACAAAGATAGATATACACTCACCTTCAAATGTAGTATCAGCAGTAAATCTGGACATATCGCTCCAAAAATTGCTGTTACTACATTGGCATTTGATAGTGACTTCAATACCCCATATAATTTTGATGATGAATATGCGGATCCTGTCATTGCCGATGCCCTTTATGCAGCCAGCCTTTCACCAAGCTTTTTGAATCATCAAAATTATCGCTTCGTTATAAACGGAACTCATATCTATCTGTTTAACCAGCTTGACGAGATGGTTACAGATGATGATATTTCCTTGGTCTCGGTGCTGCAATGCTCAACTTCCATATGATATTGTCATCAAAGTATTCGGGAATCGGAAACTGGAGCCTTGATGTTTCAAATATCAAATATGATTTTAAAAATCCGAGTGATTATACTTTAGTAGCTGTTTTGGATATTTAAATTTTTAAAAGGCACAGCCATTTTCGACTGTGCCTTGAGCTTTTTAGTGTTTAGTTTTGTGCAAATGCCTTAAGCATCCACAATGTCTTCTCATATTCTTTTACATAGCCTGTAAAAATATCTGCAGTAACGACATCGCCTTCCTTATCAGCCAATTCCACAATTTCCTTTGAATCGTTTACCCAGTATTCAACATCAATAGTGAGTATGCGAATAGCCTCGTCAATGTTGATGGCTTTTATCCGGAAGTTCCTTTACCTTGCTAATTTCCAACGCTTCTTTTTAAGTTAGCTATCGGTAGAGCATCCTTAGCAAGTATTCTCTCAGCTACCTCATCAATAATATCGGCTGTCTGATCGTAATATTCCTCTAATTTGGAATGAAGAGTGAAAAAAATCCATGTCCCTTCAGATTCCAGTGCATATTATGTAGTTTGATGTACATAATCTCCTGATTTGCTAAATAAGCATTCATTTTTGCAAGTAATTCATGTTTCATAAAATATTCCTTTCTGCAAAACAATACCATTTATGCAATCCATTTCTATCACCTCCAACTTTTCAAAAATTAATATTCAGCTTCAAATATATCTGCTGATATAAAACTTTTTGAAATGATAGTCTCTATCAAGAGGCAATTATATTTTATCATTTTTTTATTGCTAAATCAACTCTTATTGCACATGTATACAGTATACTTATATAACTTTAATACAAGTATCTCTTCACATACTTTCCTGTATATGATTTTTCTATATCAGCTATCTCCTCAGGAGTACCTGTTGCTACTACTTCGCCACCTCCTGCACCGCCTTCGGGACCTATATCTATTATATAATCGGCACATTTTATAACATCCAGATTATGCTCTATAACAAGTACCGTATTCCCACTGTCTGAGAGTCTTCTAAGTATCTCCACCAGTTTGTGTACATCTGCAAAATGAAGACCTGTAGTAGGCTCATCTAAGATATAAATAGTCTTTCCTGTAGCCCTCTTTGAAAGCTCGGTTGCAAGCTTTATTCTCTGAGCCTCTCCACCACTTAGCTCTGTAGACGGCTGACCAAGTTTGATATAAGAAAGCCCCACATCATACAAAGTCTGTATTTTCCTTGCTATAGTAGGCACATTCTCAAAAAATGTTAAAGCCTCCTCCACAGTCATATCCAGTACATCATATATGGATTTACCCTTATACTTTACTTCCAAAGTTTCTCTGTTGTAACGTTTTCCACCACAAACTTCACATGGTACATACACATCAGGCAGGAAATGCATCTCTATCTTTATGATACCGTCACCTGAACAGCTTTCACATCTTCCACCCTTTACATTGAAACTAAATCTTCCCTTCTTATAGCCTCTCATCTTGGCATCCTGAGTTGCCGCAAACAAGTCTCTAATCATATCAAATACACCTGTATATGTGGCAGGATTTGATCTTGGAGTTCTTCCTATTGGTGACTGGTCTATTGCAATCACCTTATCAAGCTGCTCTGTACCTTCTATAGACTTATATTTGCCCGGGATAGTATGAGCACGGTTTAGCTTCTTAGCCAATGCCTTATACACTATTTCATTTACCAAAGAAGACTTCCCTGAACCTGAAACACCTGTAACACAGGTCATCACTCCTGTAGGTATATCTACATTTATATTCTTTAGATTATTTTGAGCCGCACCTTTGACTTTAAGCCAACCTGTAGGTGTTCTCCTGCTCTCCGGCACAGGTATATTTATCTCACCTGAAAGATACTTACCGGTAATTGAATCCGGATTTGCCATTATTTCCTTAGCAGTTCCTGTAGCCACCACTTCACCGCCATGACTTCCGGCTCCCGGACCTATATCAACTATATAGTCGGCTTCCATCATGGTGTCTTCATCATGCTCCACCACCAAAACGGAATTTCCTATATCTCTTAGATGTTTCAATGTCGCAAGCAGCTTATCATTATCTCTTTGATGGAGTCCTATACTTGGCTCATCCAAAATATAAGCCACGCCTACAAGTCCCGAACCAATCTGAGTAGCAAGCCTTATTCTTTGTGCTTCACCTCCGCTAAGTGTACCTGTCGCTCTGGTAAGACTTAGATAGTCAAGACCTACATCTATAAGGAATGTAACTCTTGCCCTGATCTCCTTTAAAATGAGTGCACCTATAGCTTCCTGCATTTTTGTAAGCTCCAAGCTGTCTATAAAGTTTCTAAAATCGGTAATAGACGCATCTGTAGCATCATAGATATTTTTTTCCGCCAAGAGTTACAGCCAGAGCCTCTTTTTTTAATCTTCTTCCGCCACAGGACTTGCATGGTGCAATTCTCATATATTGCTCATACTCTTCCTTGGCAGACTGTGAAAATGTCTCTCTATAACGCTTTTCCATATTTTTTATAAGGCCTTCAAATATAACAGGATATACTCCGCTACCTCTCTGGCCGGTATATGCTACATCCACCTGCTCGGTAGTACCGTAAATCAATATATCATGTATTTCCTTCGGATAATCCTCAAAAGGTGTATCCAGACTGAAGTTAAACTTTTCAGCAAGTGCTCTTAGCATAGCATTACTGAAGCTTTTCTTATCATTGCTGCTCTGCCATCCAAGTACTATTATAGCTCCCTGATTTATAGAAAGTGATTTATCGGGAATCATAAGATCTTCATCAAATTCCATAGTATATCCAAGTCCTGCACAGTCAGGGCATGCTCCAAACGGATTGTTAAACGAAAAGGTTCTCGGCTCCACCTCATCAATTGAAATACCGCAATCAGGACAGGCAAAGTTTTGTGAAAACTTCATTGGCTCACCGTCTATCACATCAATGGTTGCATAGCCGCCACCAAGATTCAGAGCTGCTTCCAATGAGTCTGTAAGTCTTTTTTCTATATTTTCCTTTACCGAAAGTCTGTCTATTACAATATCAATGCTGTGCTTAATGTTCTTTTTCAAGTACTATCTCTTCACTAAGTTCATACATATTTCCGTCAATCATAGCACGAACATAGCCTGATTTTTTGGCACTTTCAAGTACCTTCTCATGTCTTCCTTTTTACCCTTTACCACAGGTGCAAGTATCATAAACTTAGTCTTTTCAGGAAGAGTGAGTACTCTGTCGACCATCTGATCAATACTCTGTCTATGTATCTCCTTACCGCAACAAGGGCAATGCGGAATACCTATTCTTGCATACAAAAGCCTGAGGTAATCATAAATCTCTGTAACGGTACCCACTGTAGACCTAGGGTTTCTGTTCGTAGACTTTTGGTCTATTGAAATCGCAGGGGACAGCCCCTCTATGCTTTCCACATCAGGCTTTTCCATCTGCCCCAGAAACATTCTCGCATATGAAGACATTGACTCCATATATCTTCTTTGTCCCTCTGCATATATGGTATCGAACGCCAAAGAGGACTTTCCGGAACCGGAAAGCCCTGTTAAAACAACCAATTCTCCTCTTGGTATGTCCACTGATATATTTTTTAAATTGTGCTCATTGGCACCTCTTATTTTTATATACTTTGTATCCATTACATCTCTCCATTACAATATTCGACGCATTCGAACATACTTTCGTAACAGTATATAATTTATTTTAATTTCCGTCAATAATGGATATTATCTTTTTACACAATCTTCTACACTGCCGTTATTCTCCACAGTATAGTCGGCATACTTTTTGATATTTTGAAATTCTCATATCATACATCTGCTTAAGTTCCTCCTTTGACTTATCTCTTGCAAGAGGTCTGTTTTGTATCTGAGAGCAGATTTTCATAAATCCTATCAAAATCCCTTACAAGGCATATGATAATTCCTCCCTTTTTCAAAACCTCACCGTTTCTGTCAAAGGTAAGCATTCCTCCACCTGTGGAAATAACTCCGGCCAGCATTTCGGAAACTTTTTAGCTGTTTCATGCTCCAAATCTCTAAAATAATCTTCGCCATGTTTTGTAAATATAGTCGGTATATCCATCTCATAGGTTTCTATCAAAAAGCTCATCGGTATCTATATAATGTGTAGAAATCTCTTTAGCCAATGCTCTTCCCACAGTTGTTTTTCCGCTTGCCATAAAGCCGCAAAGTATAATTTTTTTATTTAACATATCAGTATCCGTTTCTATAAACTAAATATACTTTTCTACAATCTTTTTCATCTCTTCAATATGTTCTTCCATATCCGAAATAAGCTTTATTTGAGTTCTTGCACGGTCAAGATTATGATTTTCTCTTGCAATTTTAAAATACTTATCACCTGCAATATAATCTCCTAAAAATCTTATACCGCATTCATAGGTCATTACTATTGCTCCCATATGCAAAAGTTCAATCTCTCTTTTATTTAAACTCTTACCGCAAGCTTCCAAAAATCCCCTTGTAAAAGCCTCAAACAACTCAATATCAAGACCTACTTTTGAAAGATCAACTTCATCCTCAAGTCCTTTATTTGCTCCGAAGCGAATAGAATCACCAAAGTCAAACGCTGCAACTCCAGGCATTATAGTATCAAGGTCTATTACACATAAAGCCTTCTTGGTATCCTTATCAAATAAAATATTGTTAAGCTTGGTATCATTATGTGTAACCTTCAAAGGAATCTCATTATTTGCAAGTGCTCTGTTAAAGATATTAGTATATTCCTCTCTGTTTAAGAAAAAGTCTATCTCTTCTTTAACATTCTTTGCTCTACCCAGAGGATCTTCATTTATCTGTGCTTTAAATGTAGCAAATCTGTCCTCTGTATTGTGGAAGTTTTTGATAACTTCACTAAGTTTATTAACCGGAAAATCCGCTAAAAGATTTTGAAAATTTCCAAAAGCATAACCCGACTCATAAAAACTCTTTGGCATTTTGTAACCTGTTCATAACATATAGTATCCGATATGAAATTATAGGCTCTCCAAATATCTCCTTTACTGTCCTCATAAAAGCTTTGTCCGTCTTTGGTCTTTATAAGATTTAGAGTCTCACGGTCCGGATCTCCGCCGTTTTTTTCAATCTTATCTCTTAAAAATGATGTTACCAAGGCAATATTTTCCATAAAGCTTCTTCGGCTCTTTAAATATTGACTTATTTATCTTTTGTAAAAATAACCTTACCCGATCCCTCATAATCTAGAAGATAGGTATCATTTATATGTCCGTTACCATACTCCGAAAAACTCTTTCAGTTCGGTAAAATTATTATATTGCTGCAATACTTCTATTACATTCGATTTCATACTTTTCCCTCTATTTCAAACCATTTTATTTCATTAGGCTCAAGTGTAAGTTCAAATGAACTTCCGTCCCCCTTGTATACATTTGTAGACTGAGATTCATAGGTATTGTTTACCACACAGAATTTATTGTTTTCCACATAGGCATTTACCTCCACATTCAAGTTGGTACTAAACCATCTGTGGATACCCTCTTCATCATGTGTAGCCCAAAGTATTGCTCTATAAAGCAATCTGTTATTTTCCAAACTGTAAGGTAAACCGCTGATATAAACCGTACGTCCTTTTCCAATTTCCTTACATGCAAGCTGTACTGAATCTCCTCTTAGTGCAAGAATATCTGTACCCTCAAGTGCATATATGAAGTCCTTGCCTTCGCCGAAATATATTTCATCACAAACTTCCTCTGTAATAAAATGTGATTTTACTTCTTTATAATACTTGCCTCTTGCCAAAGTAAAGCCGTTTTCAAGCTCCACTCCAAGCTGAGTTGCAATCTGCAATGTTCTTCCCTGATAATTATATCCGCTTGGTTCACCTACACCTATAAAGCCTCCGCCATTATATATGAAATCTCTTATTGCTGTAAGTATTCTCTCATCAGTCCAATACTTTCCACCGGTTTGTCCTGTGTTAGCATCACCGATATTCATAACTATATCAAATCTGTTTAAAATATCCTTATCTTTTAAAATATCTTCGAAACTGATAAAGTCAATATCAAAAGGTGAACCGCTAAGTGCCTCTATTACTCCTGCATATGAATAGTTGTTCTTATAATATATAGCATGGTGTACCATATGATTTCCCCATGCCTTATATCTTCCCCAACCGCTAAGCACTGCAATCTTCTTGATACAATGAGCCTTACAACCTTGTGCATTTGCATACAGTTCTCTAAACTCATCACATACCTGCTTTGTATAGTCAATAAACTCAGGAAAATCAAGTGTAAGCTTCAAATAACCGCCATAGCCTATTCTGTCTACAGGCTTTCTAAGTATTGCTCTTCTGGCTGTAATCCAGTTTCTCTTTGCCTCTCCAAGCGGATCACCTCCCTTATGGAATGTATCCGGGAAGAAATACGGTAATAATCTGCCCTCTGTATATTTCACGCCTTCTATATCACTGATAAGTCTAAGTGTCTGTCCGTTTCCTACACTTCCAACCACTGCATCCAAACCTATATTTTTGAACTCTTCCATATACGGCTCCATGCCGATCCAGTGATCACCCAAAAACATCATCGCTTCCTTGCCGTATTCATGAACTATATCCACCATCTCTTTGGCAAGTTTTGCAACTTCTCTTCTTTGGAAATCTATGAAGGCAAAATATTCCTTGCATGGAACTCTGTAAGTATTGTTCATATAACCCTGATCTATAATATATTCAGGTCTGAACTTGATTCCGGTTTCCTTTTCAAATTGGTCTAAAATATATGGACTTACAGAAGCCGTATATCCATACCAATCCACATACTTTTTGTCTTGCAAGTTCATCAAATATCAATGTGAACTGATGGAAAAAAATGTAGTAAATCTTATTACATCAACTTTCGGATGCTCTTCCAAAAACTTTCTGAGTCTCTTCATAGAATAGGCTTTTGTTTTTGGCTGACGTACATCAAAAGTTATCTGCTTTTCAAAATTTGTCCAGCCGTTTGTCACCGCATTGTACATATGTACCGGATCCCAAATGATATAAGCCAGGAAACTTACCGTATATTCATGGTACTTCTTTGCATTTATAATTACTTCACCGTCTTCATAACTCCAGTCACTCACAGGCTCTCCAACTGTCCTGTCCATGACTTCCCACCATCTTTTTATATCATCATAATCATTGACTTTCAAAAGATCCGGATGTAAACCTTCCATCAATCTGATTCTGAGAGTATCCTCGGTTGCCATATGAAAGTCAGTCATTATATACATCTGCTGCACTTCATCAGGATTAGCCTTTGCCCACTCATTATCCTTTCTGGTGGTATAATAAGTAGCATAGATCTTTGCATCCAGTTCCTCTATTTCCTTCGGCATATCTGTTCCGTCACAATCTCTGATTGCGTCAGCACCCCAAAAGCTCCATTATTTCCTTTGTCTCTTCAATGATATCGACATCTGTAGGTATTGTTACCCTTCCTTTTAACATTTGACCCCCTAGGTATCTATATTTATAATTTTTAAGTCAAAAAGTCTTGTACTCTCCAACATTTTCTCTTCTACTTCACATAAGACTTTTTACAAAAGCTATACTATCCAATATAATATTTTTATTACAAAAACTTCAACTAAAATCTTAGTCAAAATATACTATTCCAATAAAAACTCACCTCTTATAAGGTGAGCTTTTAAATTGGCTTAAATTATTTTTAACCTAAGAAGTTTATAAAAAATGTTATTGTCAAACTGTTTAAGAAATCCGCAAACATACTTCCGACTATCGGAACAAGTAAGAATGCCTTTACTGACGGGATATATTTCTCTGTAACAGCCTGCATATTTGCCATGGCATTAGGTGTTGCACCCATACCGAAACCACATGTGCCTGCTGCCAAAACAGCCGCATCATAATCACTTCTCATACACTTGAACACAATAAATCTTGCAAAGATATACATAAGAACTACTTGACCTGCCAATAGTATAAACAGAGGAAGGGCAAGTGCAGCCAACTGCCAAAGTTTTAATGTAATCATTGCCACTCCAAGGAAAAGTGAAAGACAAATACTTCCAAGATCGTTTATTTCACCCATATGTATTCTAAAGCTGTCTGTATATTCACTGATATTTCTCATTATAGCCGCCACTATCATGGAGCCTATGTATACAGGGAAGGTCATACCTGTCTTTGAAAGTACAAAAGATATAACAGTTCCTATACCCATTGCCAAAGTCAGCTGATACACTGCAGGTGCATACATTGAAACCTCTCTTCTATGCTTTATCTCCTCTTCAACAAGCATACTGTCATCTTCATACACTGCAGTATCCATAAGATTTTTCTTTTTTATAAGTCCGTTTGCCAATGGACCACCCATCAGTGAACCTGCTACAAGACCGAAAGTAGCCGCTGCTGTAGCCAAAGTGGTCGCACCGTCAACATTCATATCTTCAAGCAAAGGACCGAATGCTCCCGCAGTACCATGTCCTCCAATCATAGATATGGAACCTGTGCACATACCTATAAGCGGATTTATACCAAGAAGTTTTGAAAGCCCCACAGCTACAAAATTCTGAGATATTATAAGTACCAACACCAGCCCAAGGAAAATAAATGTACCCTTACCACCACTCTTTAGTACCTTCATATTTGCCTGGAATCCTACTGAGGTAAAGAACATAACCATGCATACATTTCTAAGAGTCTCATCAAAATTTATCTCAAGAATGCCAAGTGCATACAATGCACAGAATATTATAGCGAAAATCATCCCTCCTACCACAGGAGCAGGAATACAAAATGTTGTTAAAAACTTTTATTCTTTCCTTTAAAAGTACTCCTATAAAGAGTGCAAGTACCGCTACCGCTACCGTCTGATACATATCCAGATTCAAAGTTTTTCTTGAAACATTATCAGCCTTAACTTCAGCCTTTAATCCGGTTATTCCGTTTGCACTGTACCATTCACTTGCCGCTTTATGGAAAGGTACAACAATACTGTTTAAAAGTTGCTTCATCAAAAAAATTTTACAGTATTACCTGATATCTTATTGAAGCTGTCTTGATGTGCTTTTATAAGATTTAATACAGTTTCAATATTGCTTGAACTTATATTGTTGTTTGCCACAAGCACAGCCATTACTCCAACTGTGGTAATATCCTTGTTTACACCCTTATATGTACCTTTTTTAATTGTAGTAACACTATATCCGCTATAACTGTTCTGAAGAAATCTTATTGCTCTGTCATCCAATGAAAGAATATCGATAGGTACATTTGAATCAGCCAAATCTGCAATTGCCTTTGTAGGTGCCGACGCCGTTACAAAGAATGCATCCAACTCACCGTTTTTTAAGGCATTTGCGGCATCTTCAAATGACAGATATCTCACATCAATATCATCTACAGTCATACCGTAAGCTCTAAGGATATTCTTTGCATTTTTTAAAACACCTGAGCCCTCTTCACCTACTGAAACTCTAAGTCCTGCCAAATCCTCCACAGAATTCAGCTTTAATTTCTTATTTACGACTATTTGATAGCTCTCCGTATAAAGTCCCGCAACAGCCTTGGTTATTTTTACGGGATTCCCCTCAAACTCACCTTTTCCGTTGTAAGCGTCTGTAAGAGTATCATTTTGCACTATTGCCATACCGACGATATTGTTTTCAAGCAACCTTAGATTTGCCGCCGAACCGGCACTTATCTGTATGCTCATATCAATATCACTTTCCTGCTCAGCAATATCCTTTAGGGCATTTCCATATGCAAAATATGTACCGCCTGTCCCACCTGTTCCAATATGAATATTATTGTTTTCACTTTGCTTTGCACAGCCTGAAACCATCAGTGCAAACATCAATATAATAAATATAAAACTTAAATTTCTTCTTATACCTTTAATACGCTATCCCTCCTTCTCTGAATAATAAAAGGGTAGCATATTATGCTCCCCTTTAAGTCCACGTCATTTTTTGACGAAGGTATTATACACAAAATCGGACTGTTCGTCAAATTTATTTTGTAATATCGGATGTATTAATGTGCAATTTGTAGTTCATGTTTTACTACTTATTCAAAAAAATCTTACCGCCGACTTCCTCGCCTTTTCTATTTTCTCAGCATCCACATATTCTACAGCCGATTGGCTTATCCATTTCTTTCCAAATAAAAATCCGTGCTGCTTCTATCATAATGCCACAGGCATGTAAATCGGTCTCTGCTGCAATCACAGAAGCAAAGCATGACTTTGTTTTTTCCTGAATCACTTCCTTATCAACTCCGTGAAATGACATTTGCATAAGGCTTGATGCTGACCATGCTCTGCAAAAGACTGTCTTTATCTTCCGACATTTGCTTTGTCAAAATATCAATCTCATTTAAAGATCCTATCCATCCGAGAGCTATAATGATCTTTTTGTCGAAGCAAAGCATCTTTTATCTCTGTAAGCGAAGTCATAATCGGAATAAGCCTGCTGCAAAAATTCTAAGTAAAAAATCTCTATGTCTCAGTTTTGAAAGTGTTTCAGCCATAAGGTATGCGGCAAATACTTTTAAATTTTCATCTTTTTCATTATCTAAAACTTCGAATAGAAACTCTAAACCTTCTTTATCATGTTTATAAAAACTACCGGACAGATTTAGGTTCATACCTTCATCCCGGTCTGTGCAGATCAATTTATAATGATATTCTATCTCTTCGCTTGCTCCTAAATCTGCAATAAATTTTATTCTTTCGCCGTCCGGGAAGTTTTGTCTTTTTAGTTCTTCATATCTTTTTGTAAAACTGTCATACATACACTCACTTTTTGTTATCTGTTTTATTTTCATCTTTAAAAAGCTGAAACGTGATATCCAAATCACCCAAAAATCAATATATTTAAAATGACGATTGGAATAGCTAGTATATATTTTTATAACTTTTACCACTTTTAGAGTCTCTTTTTATATTTTGAGATTTTTTTAATACTAAAAAGTACAATAGTTAAAAAAATATAAATATAGAGTAAAAACAGTATGTCAGCATTGGCATATATTATTTTCATATATTTACTCCTCCGGTATTGCCACAGTACATCAACAAAAATAATTTTATATAATAGTTTTTAATAGTCATTTGGGAATATTTGGCTATGAAAACCTGATACCGGCGAGAATAATCTAGCCATTATTGGTATTTTGGCGTAGAAAAAATGTGATTGGCGAGATAATCCGTTTTTCCTTTTTCTATCATCTTATCTTTAATCATCCACTTTGGTCATCCGCTTACTCTTCTTCACTATCTGAATCTCACCTGCAAATTAAGTTTTATAAAGTCTTCTCCATTTTCACTGTATACCTCCCAAAAATCATGTTTTGATGTGTATGCTGTTTCATACTTTGTATTACTTAACAAATATTCTTCAAAATAATTTCTGTTGTATATATGATGTGCAAGAACATTACCTTCCTTTGTAACTACAATATATCCACCTGTAGCCTCATCCAAACCGTCCCACACTGTAGCAGGTTTCATTCCCAATGCTACAGCCGTCAAAAACTTTTTAAACTTATATCTATAGGCATTTACATTACCGTAGTTCATAGGATTTTCCTGTTCAAGTTTTTCAACCATCTCATTACAGTTACTGATTCCATCTTTATAAAAAAATATAAAAGGGTCTCGGCAATAATTTTATCCATATTACTGTCGATAAGAACCAAATTATCCTCAAAAAAATTTGATTATTCATCTTTCTGTATTCAAGAGTTCCGTTTTCCTTAATTATCTTATTTATGATCCCTCTGACATCTGTATGATTTTTACCTCCTGACACCTTGTATATTCCGTTTGCTTCTCTTATCAAATCAGGATTATTATGTAATATTTTATAAATAAAATTTTGTAGTTATTCCTGCATTCAACAAAGTCTGATATGAACCCATTTCAGATTTTATTAAAGAACCTATTGTCGGACTGTATACTGTATCTGCATCAGTTATTTTTACCATGATATCATTTTTATCTATTGCAGGAGTGAAAAGCTTATAACACAAGATTTTATCACTGAAATTCTGCTTACTTTCTACCGATAAAGCCCCATAAGAATCTTTGCTGTTAATTTCGTTCAACATGTTTACTGACTCCGATTCAAACTCTGTCGCAGGTAATTCCTTCATTTTTATTCCGTTAATATAAATTGATATCATTTCTACGGCGGTATACTCTTTGATTTCACCCTTGGTTTCTTCTCTGATTGTTTTAATTATAGGAAGATAAACATCCTCAAGCTTATTTAATTCACTGTCTGCCGCATATACTTTCCCATCTGCCAAAATTCTTAAAAGAATATATACTTCAGACCATTCCCACTTATTCCCCTTAAACATATTTACCTCCGTGTAAAAGCCAATTGTTCAAATTTTTCTTCACTTACTTCTAAATCTTAACGTACTTTGTTGACCGCCCACTACCTAACTGTTTTATTTTACTATTATCATATAATTCCTTTAAAAGCACGTTCTATAGTCCTTTGCGATATATCAGGACAAAAGTATCATAATATCCTTTTTAGAAAGCGGCTCTAATGACCTTTTGAATAACCGATAATACTCTTTTCCGGTGATGTCAATTTCTCATTTCCTATCATGTTAAATCTGTTATCACATTCTTCATACGCTTTTAATAAAACTCCAAGCATATATCTTATAAATGGAATTTCATCATTTTTCACCTGTATGCCATTTTTCGCTTGATTTTTGCAACTCTTCATAATAAGACTCTTTACTCTCTTCAATCAGCATCTCTATACTTATATACCTTCCAACAAAGTAATCGAACTTATAAAGTAAAAAGTAATGTCAGTAATCTGCTCATTCTTCCATTACCGTCATCAAAAGGATGAATACATAAAAAAATCATGTATAAGCACAGGTATTAAAATTAATGCCGGAATATTTGCTTTCACTGCTTTATTATAAGCCTCAACCATTTTATCAAAATACATTTCTGTTTCAAAACTGCTTACCGGCTGAAATCTCACTTTTCTGTTGCCTAACGCATCTACTTCCATAATAGTGTTGTCTAGGGTCTTAAATTTTCCTTATAGTTTACATATGAATATGAATATAACTGATTATGGAGAGTTAAAATATCATTTTTATTAAATTCTATATATGCGTAATTTTCATGAATAATGTCAAGTATGTCTATATCCTGCAATCTCCTCTTCATTCCTGTTTCCGGGTTCTGTCTTTTTATTCATCAGTTCATTAAGCCTTGCATCATTTGTATAAATCCCTCAATAGCATTCGAAGACTTCGTACTTTTGTATTTTAGCTACATCAATCATCTTATCCAAAACATCAGGATAGTTTTTTTACATAAAGTTCTTGCTTTCCCTTATATTCGTGAATTTTTGCAATTGTATGATATATATTTACAGGCAAAGACAATTCCATAAGCTTTAAATAATTGAATTCTCTCAAAACATCACCTCCCTTTTCTCGCCATTATAGCATATTTGGCTATGAAAAAATAAATAATGGCGAGAAAAAAATCTCGCCATTATTTGGAGTTTGGCGTAGAAAAAAATACTGTTGGAAAGATTATAAAATATCCTCGATTGTAGTCCTAATATATTCTCACTGTCTGTAACTTATCCCGTGATACTATTATAAATAATACGACAAATTTTTGAGGTAATTAAATAATCCTGTTACTATGTATCTATAAAACTACCTTTTTAGTATAAAAGATATTTTTTTCTATGATACTTCAAATATTCTCTGTTTCCATCTGTAAGTTTTATACTCATATCTTTTCTAAGATTTAGGAATACTCTATTTGTATCATCAAGCTCATCCGAAATTATAATCAAACCATTATCATCAAATGATATATACCCTCTATCAAATGCCTTATCATGGTTTGGACAAAGTAATAATCCATTATCAATATCCAAACGCTCATTCTCATCACTATCTTTCCATGGTTTAATATGACTAGCAATAAGAAAATCTTTCTGTGCTACATTACATAAACAACAATGACTGTACCTACACAATAACTGTTCTTTGAATACACCTTGATTAACACGTATTTTAACTACTGCTTCTTTATCCATCCCCTGTAGATTAAGTTTTTTTCAATTTTATCTTCTACTTCCTTAGCATTATTATAGTATTCGTCTTTAAGTTTATATCCTTCGATCTTTTTATCTTTTTTCTTCAACCATTCGCAAAAACTCATGAATACTTCGTTACTCCATGAAGATAATTCCGGTACCGAATTCTTCCAATCCCGTAACGTAATATTATTATAAATAACGTCTTTCTTAGCATCATAAGTTAAACCCAATCTATCAAAGTAGCTTTTTAAGCTTGGTTTTTGTAATTACCGGAATAATCATCCCCGGAAAATATGTGATAATGAGCCTAGATCTAAACGGCTTATGCAGCCTACTATTAGCTATAGCATTATAATCCTCTTTTTTTAGCATCCTCCAGTAGTTTAATTATGTCTTTTTATGGCTGTAAATGCTTCTTCAAAATCCTCACTGTAAATTTTTATATGTTTTTGACAATGTAATAGTAATACCACCCATAAAGTATATGCCAAATACATCCGATCATGTATCCCCCATAGATGCCATATCTTTAAGTTCGTATTTTTATCCTATAACAAAAACTCATCTTACTACCTATAGCATAATCATTCAATGAAAGTTCCATTAATGATTCTATCGGATAATCCTCAACAAATTTCCTTCTTGATTTTTTTCTGCGTTCTTATGCCACTCAACTGCTTTATCATACTCATACTCTTTAAATAACTGTATTTCTTTAAGACTCAAGTCAAATCACCCTCCTTACAATCTAAATTATAAATTTTTACTTTAAACCATTTATTACATTCTAATCTTTCTGTGCAAGGATAGCATCATGCACTTTTTGGCTTCAACTGGAATATATTCTCCGTTTGTTATCAAACCACATCCAAATAAGTCAAATAACCTTTTTGAAGTTTTTTTCATTTAAATCAATTTTCGGATCTGAAAGAAGCCTATCTAAATTATAAGCAACTATATTTGCCAAAAGTTTCTCCGAAGCATTAATTCTACATCGTAAATCTTCCTCATTTTCATTATCGCGCCTGATTTTTAGTATTGCTTATAATTCTTATTTCATTTACAATTTTCCAGCATATGAAAAAAATAATCTTTAAAAGATGTTGCTTTACTTCTGTTTCATTGATATCTATATAAATTCCCTCGAAGGCCTCATCTATTTGACTCGAAACCATTTCAAGTTCAGCAATATTTTTTTCCCTTTATCTATAATATTGGTGCTCTATACTGATTTGTTTTTATCACCCTTAAAAAATGAGATGGCATAATTGCTTCTTCGTTTTATCCAAGGCAATGCAGTGCTCTTCCACCACGGTACAACTTTATTATTTATCACATAATATAATCCTGCTCCTGCTGCTGCAGCAGCTATAATAACAACTGCAAGTGCCTCACCCATCTCTTTGTAACTAATCGCATCTACTGCTTCCCATTCTACAATATCCGGATTTTTATTTTCTTTATCACGAGCCTGTCCCCTAACACGATTCAAATTTTTAGAAGAATCTACAAGGTGATACCCCTCTTTTTAATATTGGTTTATAAAGTTTTCTTCCATAATTTACAAATCCTCTCTATAATTGTTATTATCTAAAAAAATCGTTTTTGATTTGTACTATACTTTTACTCTATCCACAATACATTTTTTTAATATATTCAAACACCACACTAGGCGTTTTGATAAAGTCCTCCGTTGGTCTTCGTAGTTTTTTTCCTTACCTGAATCGTAAACACGTATAAAAGAATCATCATTATAAACTGATATTGAATCATCAATCTTTACAAACAGCTCCTTAGCATTGTCCTGAACTTTTAGATTATCTTGAATTCTTCGTAATTCGTATACTAATCTATAATCTGCTTCCGATCTGATATTAAAAAGTTCAAAAGTTGATTTGCTATTATGTAGTAGGAATGAATTGCTATATCTTGGACGGTACACCCAATCCCTCTCAAATTCAATCTTTGATGACAGACACTTCCACCCTTTTTACCTTGAATCTGTAGCACTTCGCATTTGGATGTGTACGTCCTCCGAGACTATTTATCTCCATCCTAGGTAAAACACTTACCTCTAAAACTTCTCCATAATACAAAACTCCTGCATCTTCGCCAAAAAGTTTCTTCGATTGATATATAGCAATATATTCAACCTGATGGTAGTTAGTATTTAAACTATCCACAGGAACATAGTAATACTTCTTGTTATAGCATTCCACCCACTGCTCTACTGAGCTTAATGAACCCACAAGTACATCTTCTTTAGACCAATCTATTTTTTTTAGTCTATCCTCAATACCCTTAGGTAGAACTGCTCTCTCAAATGCACTGGAATCAGATTCGCCGACAAGCCTTGTCAGTAGTTCTTCAGCTATTTTGGGTTTTTCCGGGTAAAAATGGTACACCACCTATATTAACCGAGCCAATGCTTTTATAAAATTGATGTGAACGGTAGTCCTCTTCATTGCCGGGATAAGGAAAAAGAACATATGCCCCAAACATCAGTGTCTCTGTAAAATCACCATTCTTAGCTACTATAGCATCCCTATATCTGTGCATTGTATTAATATCTGCTACTTTAGGGCCAGGTTTCTTTTCCTTATCCGGATAATACTCATCAGGATTCATCTCAACCTTATATTTCGCATCGAACACATATTGAAATTTTGCCTTTTTCCCATTTATACCACTCTGTTTTGATAGTTTCAAAAACATTATCAGGAACCTGCTTAACTGTATCTGATGGATATTCTCCCGGATTATAAATAAGCTCAAATCTATCACCTGTTTTTGGATCAAGAAAGCGTACCTCAGATTTGGAATTTTTTTGAAAGGGTAACAACAACTCCTTTTCTGTTAGCTTTTATTATATCATTACCATCGTCAAGGATTGCATATCTTTTCTTCATAATATTAACCAGCTTAATAAAACACCAATATTCATATAATACTGATGTCTCTTTGACAGAAAAGCTGTATACTTCACCTGTAAAAGATATTCCTCTTTGTATTAATTGAAAGTATCTGTACAAATCTCTATATCCAGGTGCCATTTGAAACACCAAAGACATCGTATTAAGGCTCTTTAACTTTGACACTTCAGAAAAATATAGGATTGTCCAGCTCTCTATTAATCTTAGATAACATAGTATCAATATTTTTTTAATAACTTCTATATCAGCAGATTTTTCAGCGTACTTAAAACTTAATACGTATATCAGTCTAAACTTTGACAAACGCTTAACTGTCGTCATAAGCATAAACTTTACAAAACCTGTTTTCCACCGTATCGTAGGTTATTTTCTTCTGAACTCCAAGAGCACTTTTAACTAAATTCTTTCCTTCAGAACGTTTTTATCCTATCAGGATGTTTTGATAACCAGAGTAAAAGTCTTATTATCTGTTCTTCTTAACTTATGGTTTTCAACTATTGAATACTCTTTATTTAACTTATGATTTGGTTTTTTTCATTATCACTTTCACAGCTTTTAAAAACTTGTCAAATAGTTGGCTGATAAGTGTAAAGAAAATTGCAGGTACATCATTTCGTACAGAACTGATTGTGCCCAATGAATATGTTGATTTTATAAAATCTATAGCAGCTGCCTCAACCATCTCATTTATGTCATTTCGTATAGATTCATAGTCCTCTTTATATGATAGTTTGGATGGAAATACCTCTATTTCAATCAACAATCTATTTCCTAAGTCATCATAAAAAACAAGATTGGAATAACCAACATTATTTCCAAAGTTTATAACACCACTCAGGCAGTTAGGCTCATCATCATCTACAGGAGTTATAGCTTCTCTAATGTACTTATCTACATGCTCAAAATGTAGTGGCTCACCCTTAAGAGAGAGTGCACTAATAATATAATCCTCCTGCTCAAAAAATAGAGGCACTGTTTCTTCCTGAGAATAATTTTCATTTATAGGGAGTACATTCACAACCACAGAGAATTAATTTTTCTATATTCCCCCAGATTTCCACTTTGGACTTTTGCCCTAAAAGTGCATCAGAAAAAAGAGAAGTTGTTTTTCTTCTCTTAATAGTGACTTTTATATCTGATGCTGTCACTTCGATTATTCAGTTAGATCCAGAAAGAGGTAAAATCATCGTCTTCATATCTCCTAAGCATCTTGCATATTTTTCTCTGCGCTCTTTTGGATAATCAGTAACTTCCTTATTATCTAAGTAACTTTTCATTTTCTGACCATCTGTTTGTCCGTTGTTATTAATGAAACTACCTGCACAGATTTTAAATAATTCACGCAATATATATGCTGTTGACTCTGAGCTACCTTGAATTCGAGGAAGTATCTTTTGCATTATCTGATTATCAAAAAGCTTCTTTTTCATCTAATAAGCCAAACTCGTCATTATATAACATATAGAAAAATAATCTCATCTCTCATTCTATATCCAAAGTGAGAATCTGATTTTTCCAATACGCTGTTAATTTTAGTAATATTATCATTGAATTTCTTAACAGCTTCCCATTTATCTATACAATCCGTTCTTAACTTAAGATATTTAGAACGCAAGAAATCATTTTTTTACTTCTATAACTTCTGCTTCATTTGGAGAGATACTTTCCGGCAAGTTAAAAATCCACATATGAAAAACTCTATTGTGTTTGCTCTATCCAATACCTTCTTACTAAATGGAAATGTAGTTTCATCCATATTTACAGTTCCTATGATATATAAATTTTTCCGGTATAATTAAATTCGAATAAAGTTTTTTTCTGCATCCTCATCTCCTGAATAACAAATCTTAGGAACCAAATTGTCGGTTACGATTTCATCTTCAACCCAATCTCTTGTCTCCATAATAGAAAGAAAATCACTAAAGTAGTACTCAACACGTGCTAAATTCATTTCATCTAAACATAATATATATGGCAATTTGTCCGGATCATCTGCAGCCTTCTTTATAAACTCAACAATTGCTCCCGGAACAAATTTATTGTCAAGGTTTACATGACCAAAAAGATCCATAGAATCTGACCAATCAGGTTTTACTGCAATCTGCTTATATCTTCCACTTCCATATGCACCTATTGCTTCCGCAAATAATCTAACTAATCTTGTTTTTTTCCTGTTCCACTTGTGCCTGCTAGAAGAACAAATGGTTTTAGACTTTAAGCTGAGATAGAAATTTTTTTAAGTAATTTTTTTCATCATATACAAATCCCTTGGAATTAATATATTCAAAAATCCCCTCAATTTGTTGTCCTACTTGCAACTCCCCCTCACCTTCTTCCACTTGCACATCATTTTCCTCAGATGTCAAAAAGACTTTGTCATAATACGCTTTATATGCTTCTATAAATTTACTTAAATCTGAATACAATTCCTCATCTTCAGGCAGTGAATCAAGTGTATATTTTATGTAGTAGATACAACCTGCATCGTAAGCTTTTGAACCACTACCACTAAGGCTACTTTCCAGACCTGGAAAAAAGCCTATTTTACTTCTAATGCTCTGAGCTCTATTTTGAAGGTTATCAGCCGCCTTACTGTTACTTGTAGTAACCACGTCTGTCACCCCTTGGTTAAGTGTGAGAAACAATTCCTTAGTAGCCTTATTAAGAAGATATACAATATACACCCCTCTTTGGGCTGATGTCGTAACACGCTTATCAAATACTCCAACCCATGGAACATCTGCCCAACTTCCAGCCCCAACACTCCCCTTGACTTTATAAATATTCTCTGGCAGTTGTGCTTCTATCAGATGTGCAATATCTTTTCTAACTATATTACCCAAAGGACGTTTAAAAATCCTTATCTTTACGAGCTGCATTTAGCTCCGATTCGTATTCTTCCATAAACTTTTTCAAAAAGCTTTTGTAGGTCATTTGACATTACACTTCACCTCTACCAATTATTATTATTTATCAATTTTATAGTAAACTTATTTCTCTGTATCTAAATAATTATTTACTTTAGCATATTCAGCTTTATATAGATGCTCTTTTTCACCTTCAACAATATCATCACGAATATATCTATCTTCATTTTATTTGATATAACATTTTTATTGTTTTTTTCAAAGTATTCAAGAAATAACTCACCACCACGTTGAGCCATTTCTTATTCAATATGATTCCGACAACATCTTTACAGCTTCTAACACTTCCTCTGCAGAAGCATATCGTTCTGTTCTGACAGGATTCATCCCTTTATCCAAAAAACTTAGCAATTGATTTATTAATATTATTATTAACATTTGTTTTTCCAGTCATTATAAAGTAAACAATAAGTGTTAATGCATATGTCTCATGATATTTATCATAATTTTTCGAATCCATCCCGAACTAATGCTGGATCATTAAACACTCCCTTAATCTCTGTATTATAAGATGTTAATGAACTATCTGGTGTTTTTACTAATCCAAAATCAGATATTTTAACAACAACCATATTATCATCATATTCTTTTTACCAGAATATTATTAGGACTTATATCGCGATGAAGAAGATCCTTACTTTGTGCATAAATAAAAGCCACTTAAAATCTGTCTAACAATTCCTTTACGTCTCGTCCAGCTTAACGAATCATTATTTCTCAAAAATGTATTTTTGTAGTGTATCATCCATGCATTCCATAATATACTCATTAGTTTCATCCCTGTATCTATATACCTCAATAATATATGGTGAAGAGAGTTGTTTCATTATGTCATATTCTTTTCTAAATCGAGCAAGTTCCTTAGCTTCTAAATCTTTCAGTGCTCTCTTCAAGACATATTCTTTATCATAAAATTTATCTGTATATTTAAACACTTGTGCATAAGAGCCACGACCTATAAGCCTTAATTCTGCATGGAATTCAGATTCCGGTGTAGATACCTGAACTTCATCTACCATAGAAAAATAAAGGCTCAACATAATATAGTATTATTTTTTTCGTGATTTGGAGGCAATTCACTCCCACCACTTTTACTAAGGAAATCTCTGCATTCATAAAAATAATGACATATAATATTCCTCTATCTCAAAAAGCATACTTTGTATCTTTTTAAGTTATTGTATAAATCAAACATAATTTCTATAATTACTAATAAATCTCGACTCTCATCGGCCCAATAATGAGCACCAAATTCACCAGTTGGGAGTCTTTCGTTCATCCTTCTGCATAATCTGTTAATTTCATGATGAGCAGTCTCAAAAATTTCTTTAAGTAACTCTTTTCCCACAGAAGAATATAAACTAGCAAATTCTTTGTTAAATTCAAATCTTTGAAAAAAACTCTCTATGCTTGGCAACTATTGAGTTTTCGACCAAATCCAACACTTATTTCTCCTTTCAAAAAAACAACAAGAGCCCTATATTTCCACACTAAAAAGACGCTTCAATCCTTTTCTTATTCTTCGGCAATACTCTATTTGGATTTAAACACCTTATATAATCTCCCATATCACCGTCAGCAATATCTTGAATCATTGCAATTTCTAAATAATTTTTAGCACGAGAAGCACCAACATAAAGAAGACGTTTGTCTTCATCCGATTTTAAACCAATCATTGATGCATCAATTATCAATATTGCATCTGCCTCAAGTCCTTTAAACTTACGAATGGTCGTAAAATGAATTTTCCTTCTTCTCTCTTTTCCGATAGCTGGAAACCAACATAGTTCTCGTTAAGATTCAAAAATGTATTGCTCATAGTAGCAGCAGAAAGAATCGCTATTTTTTTCTGCCGGAACCTCTTCTTTTTTTCATCTTATCTAAGAATCTTTCTACTACAACTTTAAGTTCCTTTTCTGTAGAGTAAAAAAACGTAAAAAGGAACATCACCATGAATCTCATTAGGCGAAAGATTGTCTATCCTTATGATGCTACATGCCGTTTTTAAATATCTCAGCTGTATTTCTACAATTCTTATTTAATACTAATCTACACTCAGCATCTTCAATCCAATGAGGCTGCTTATTCTTCATAATAAACTGGTTCTTATCATAAAAAACATAGAAACAACCTTTTTTACTCCGCACCAAATCATACAAACGATTTAATAAACGATCATCTAAATCCTGTCCTTCATCAACAATAACATTCTTATACTCCCAATCTTCTTTATCAAAAACAACCTCAAGATACTCTTCAAATTCTTCCAGCACTTTGTCTAATTCTAAATCTGATTGGCCCATTATTTCATAAGCCAAAGAGTGAACATTATGAAAAACCACTCCCGGAATAGTGTTATTTTTCTCTCAAGGAATCTCGCAAAAAGCTGTTATAACAAAGAAATAACACATTCTCGCCTTGAGTTGATAACATCTTTGCCTTTTCAACGGCCAATACCGTTTTCCCAGTTCCAGCCAAACCATGTATCACAGCTGTATCTTGTTCTACTAAGAAATCCAACAATGCTACCTGTTGATTTGTTAACCTTAGGTAATACTGTTCTGCCTCATTAATCGATGCTCCTAACTTTGGAACAGCATGAAAATATGGACACATAACGTCCATTACAGCCCTGACATCCTTATCAGAAAGTGGAGCTGCATTAAAATGCAATTTTTCTTTCCAGAAAGCAAAACCTTTTTCTATAGCACTTTGCGCATTGAGAAGTGTTTTGATGTCAAATGTTATTTCAGATGCAGCTTCTGTAGGATATAAATCTGTACGCTTATATCCGATAGAAGGAAACCACACCGCATAACAAAGCATTGGCTTTTTAAACCTTACTTTGTACCCATAATTTCTCAATCTTTCCAACAATTCAAATTGACTTTTTCGAGCCTGGTCATAAGGAGATATTTCTTTTCTGCTTACCTGTATTTCTATTTGTTTGAATCCATGTATTATTCTTATACTCGATTTCGCCAGATTTAACCTCAATAACCATTATTCCATGTGCCGGATGGAAAATAACAAAGTCAGCTTCGCCTATTGTTCTGTCATTTCCAATACTTATCCAGCTTAGAGAATAAAAAAACTGTATACTCTTTTCCAAGAAGCTTTAACGCCTCATATACTTCTTTTTCACCGGGGCTGTTATTAAAATCATCTGGTTTTACATCCGGTATAAAAGGTTGCCATGTTATCACTCTCCTATGTCTAATTCTCTTTTTGATTAGTACTTCCGCTGTATCACCTGCTTCAATACTGCTTACAAATTCTTCAAATTTTGAAACACGTAAATTCTTCTTTGTCTCCTGATCATTCAGAATCTTATCTTTCAAATCATCATCCAGTTCTTTGTTCTGTACATAAAAGATGGAACGATCCGGCGCTTTTATCATTTTAATATGTCCATTAGCACACATTTCCCAAATGCTTAGTATTAAAGAATTTATATTTTTTTCCACTCTTTTTGCAATAACAGATGTCGAACCATTTCTAGCATATTGCTTTTAAAGCGTCTATAAAAGACTGTCCCTCTGCAGAAATAGCTTCTAAACATCTAATTGACGATAATCCTTTAGCGACGACAGAATATATTTTATACTCCTGTAGTAAAGCATATGCCACTTTCTGATCTTCATTCATGTCCTCATACGATATATGGCCGAAAGAAATTTCTCCTCTTGGCCTTCTATCCTCATATAAATCAATTAGACTTTTTCTGTACATAGCGATTGATTTAACAGCATTCGTCTTCCACGCTTAGATTGATTTGTGTATAACAAATATCCATATGCCTGTTCTCCATCTCTTCCTCCACGACCTACTTCTTGATAATATTGTTCAACTGTCTCTGAAATCAAATAGTTCACAACGACTCTAATATCCGGTATATCAATTCCCATTCCAAAGGCAGAGGTGGCAAATACAATTTTAATATCACCATTTTGAAAACTTTTCAACACCTGCGCTTTATACTTATCGTCTGCCTTGGAATCAAAAATATGCTACCCCTTCATAAACATCTTTTATATTTGTCATATAAAGTACGCGTTGTAGGGTGTTTACCATATACACGATGGGCAAATACTAATATTTTTCACCCTTATGTTTTTCAATAATCTTCTCTAATTGCTCATCCTTTGTATCTTCTTTTCCGTTTTTCAAATTAAAAAAATTTCAAGTTGAAGATTCTTTCGCCAAAAGGTTTTCTCCTTTAATAGTTTTTTTGTAATATGAAAAATCCCCAATAATCTGTCGCTGTTGTTGCGCATTTAATGTTGCAGTAAGACAAAGCACAACCGGCCAATTGCTATCACCAAAAATCCTATTAAAGAATATTGGTATATTTTTTTATATGCAGGTCTAAAGCCATCTCCCCATTGAGAGATGCAGTGAGCCTCATCAATTACAATTAAGCCTATGTTATTTTTTTCTGCTTACTTAAAAACATATTCAAGATACCCATCACATGAAATACGTTCAGGAGAAGTGAAAATATATTGTGGCATCTTACCAGAAGCCATGTCCGTAATTGTTTTAAATTGCTGCTTGTAATCCATTCCAGAAAAAAACTGATTGTACTAATACCTTTTTTTCCATCATTTCTTGACTTTTGCTGATTCATCAATGCAACAAGCGGAGAAAATAATAATGGTAGTTTTTCAGTACAAATGCCAGCAACTTGATATATCAAAGACTTTCCTCCACCAGTAGGCATCAAACAAAGTGTACTATTGCCCTCTAACAAGGAATCTATTACCTCTTCTTGGACATCTCTGAATCCTTCTTTTTCACTAAAATATTTCTTTTAATACTTCGTATTTTGTCATAATCATTACCAAGGAGTATTGAATTTCAATACATCATCATTTCCTGTAAGTATTGAAATCTTATCTTGGAATTCAGCTGTAAAATAATCATAAAAAAAGCATTTGTAAGTAAAAATCTATATTCTGTCGGAAACTCCTTATGAAATCTACTCTGTATTTTTTTCATTTATAACATTAAAGATCCTATATGTATACAATCCAAATGTCTGATATGGATAAAAATAGTTATGTTCAACTTCTATAGTTCCTGTTTTCGAATGTACTTCATCCTTCACCATACAAAACTCTGAACTATCACTTGGCATATCAATGCCTTTCATATCCGTTCCAGTTAAAAATAGAAAAAGATAAAATACCCTTCTTATAATTTCCCGGAAAAACACGAGGATACATATGATTTAGTATATTTTGAGACTATTCCATATCCAAATACACCCGTCTGATAGCATGCATCTTCATTCATTTCAGACAAGCCATTATCTTCAATAGTTTCTATATCAGACATTCGCTTCTCTGACATTTCCTGATTATATTCAGCTCAAAAAGAAATAAAAATTATAGCAAGTATCAAAAACCTTCTGACTTGGTGCTCCATAGAACTTTTTCTTCCAATCATTAAGTGCTTCCGCTTTACTTTGAAGCGTTTTATTTATAACATCACATTCCTTCTTCAAAGTTGTGTTTTTTTGAAATCATCAATATCCATTGAATATTCATCTTCAAATAAACTAAGATCAAAAATATCATGGTACTTATCAGACTTTTTGCTTTTTATCAATAAGCTCCTTGACAAAAGTACTATATGCGTAATCCACAACTCCCAGATTGCCAAAGTTGGATACACTTACAAGAAAAATCATCTACATAATTCTCAACATTAGGAAGCATTATTGACCAAACCTTTTCAAAAATGTTTTTTTGATCTTCTAGTAAAAGCAAATTCCTCATCTGCCATTTGTTTCGATATCATACTCTGTATCACAATACCTACCTCCATTTTTTTAAATCACATCACTATTAATTCTAAATTATTTATGACAAAGCTATTAGCGTGCCTAAAAACCACATACTTGCTATATTTTAACTGAATATTTTCTTTTCAGTTATCACATAAATTAAAAACAGCTATTTTGGGTAAATTTGAGGTGCAAAAATCTCAATAAAAATACGCAAAAAGAGCCCTTTCTAAAGTATTGTAAACACCTTATCACTTGAAAGCAATAGAAAAAAACAAAAATTAATTTTGCTAGAATAGATTTATCCTCTTATTTAGGTTTACTTATTATCAAAAATCCTTAAGTAAACTTCTATTTTATTAAATTCTCTTTACCTTAACTCTAGTTATTAAATGAGTCATCCCTTTTTGTTTGCACTTAGTTTTACGAAGCCAAACATTTTCGTATATTATTAGTGTTGTACTCCATATTCTAGCTTTGAATCCCATTTTTAGATAAAGTAAGTCACATGTGATGTACAACTTAATTGTCATTATGACGAGAATCATGAATAATCTTGTGCAAAAATCTCCGAGATAACATAATCTTTGCTTGATTTTCCACGATTACGTCATAGCGACAAACATCATATTCTTTTTAATATTTTTATCATATAGAATTATTTTTTTACTTCTATTATTTAGCAATGATATATTGTAATGTGTTTATCGACCTATCTACATGTGGTTTATTTGTTCTTTTACGATAACAGAGCCTTACCACAAACACCAATAGAGTGTGTTGAAAATCAACCCACCCCAAAACTTGACAAAGAACCAAAAAAGGGGCTGTGAAATAAGTCCCTAAAAGAAATAGGACCATTCGTTAATGCGAAAGGTCCTATTTTTGTGGTAAAATTAACTTACGATGAAAAACTTTACACAATAATTATTGTAATTCAAAAACAAGGATATTTACCACTGTTTCTTTCAGATTGTTTGGATCTGCTGGATCCTGTTTTAACATTTGACAGATTGATGGGAGGAATAGATTTAAACAAGTATCTGAACGATATTCCGGAGTACACAACCGGACGATTCAGATATAATCCGGTCAACATGTTAAAAACAGTACTTTTCGGATTTATGACTAGCGGTTACTGCTCTCTGAGAGAACTGGAAGACAACTGCAAAGTTAATATCAGGTTCATGTATCTAATGGATCACCGGACTCCGTCATACAGAACCTTTGGATACTTCATCAATGAAATACTTCAAGATAAGATTGAAAACATTTTTAATGACATCAATCATACTATCTTTAACGAGGAGCATGTAGATCTGCAACATATCTACATCGACGGCTCCAAGTTTGAAGCAAACGCAAACAAGTATACCTGGGTATGGAAGAAGGCTACGGAAAAGTTCCGTTACAAGCTTTACGAAAAAATCACTGCGGAGATTGAGGAAATCAATGCAGAAATCGCATGGAGTGAGGTGCAGATCACAACAAACACAGAGTATGTACCGGATTATCTGAATGAAATCGTTGAACAGCTGGTACTTTTATGGAAACTGGATACAAGTACATTTGTTTACGGAAGCGGAAAGCGAAAATCCAAAGAACAGCGTCATTATGAACACTTGACTACTTTCTCTCAGAAACTTCAAGAATACATACAAAAAATTGAAATCTGTGGTCCTGACCGAAACAGTTACTCTAAAACAGATAACTCGGCTACCTTTATGCGTATCAAAAAGGATTACATGGGCAATGATCAGCTTCTGCCGGCATATAATGTACAGATTGGTGTAGCAGATGAATATATTGCAGTTGTTGACGTGAACCATTATCGTTCAGATATGGATTGTTTCGTTCCTTTGATGGAGCACTTCAAACAAACTTATGGATTCTATCCCAAATATCCTGTGGCAGATGCCGGATATGGCTCATACAACAATTATATTTTCTGTGAACAGAACGGAATTGAAAAGTATATGAAATTTCCAATGTTTAAAAAGGAAACTAAGGATCGGAAATATCATGAAGATCCATTTCGTGCAGTTAACTTCAGAATCGATGAGCAAGGAGTCATGAGATGTCCTAACGATAAAGCATTCCATTTTTTATGCAGAAAAAGATGTGAGGGGAAATCAGTATGGACGCAAGGAAGAACTGTATGAATGTGAAGACTGTAGTGGATGTCCATATGCAAAGAAATGTAAGAATACAGATAAGAATCGAACCGTTCGGATCAATCAGGAACTAACTTCCATGCATCAGGAAGTAATTGAAAACCTAGAAAGTATCCATGGTGCGTTATTACGAATGAACCGTTCGATACAAGCAGAAGGCACTTACGGAATTATGAAAAACGACCGTTGGTACAAGAGAATTGTCCGAAGAGGTATTCATTCAGTCAAACTGGAAGTTTTACTCGTGGCGATAGGACATAATTTATATAAATATCAGAAAAAGATGAGAAACAGAACTGCCGCATAGATTCAAAAAAAGAATTTCTATGGGGTAGGGGAACTGCGCTTTTTGCGTATGATTTCAGCCATTTATACAAAATAAAGGTAAAGGAAGATGCGAAAAAACTCAATCGAGTGTTTTTCACATCCCCCAAAAATTCATCTATATATTATATTACTTTCTCTCAGCAATAGCTGCCTGTGCTGCTGCAAGTCTTGCAATCGGCACTCTGAACGGTGAACATGACACATAGTCAAGACCGATCTTGTGGCAGAACTCAACTGATGAAGGATCTCCACCGTGCTCACCACAGATACCTACGTGGATCTCAGGTCTTGTCTGCTTTTCCAAGCTCGATAGCCATCTTCATAAGCTTGCCTACACCAACCTGATCAAGCTTTAGCAAACGGATCGTTCTCGAAGATCTTTCTGTCATAGTAAGCATTGAGGAACTTACCTGCATCATCTCTTGAGAAACCGAATGTCATCTGTGTAAGGTCGTTTGTACCGAAGCAGAAGAATTCAGCCTGCTTAGCGATCTCATCAGCTGTAAGACATGCTCTAGGAATCTCAATCATTGTACCTACTTCATACTTGATGTTTGATCCTGCTGCCGCAATCTCCTCATCTGCTGTCTTAACAACGATATCCTTAACGTACTTAAGCTCCTTAGCGTCAGATGAAAGCGGAATCATAATCTCAGGCTTAAGGTTCCAATCAGGATGAGCCTTAGCTACATTGATAGCCGCTCTGATAACAGCCTTTGTCTGCATTACTGCAATCTCAGGATATGTTACTGCAAGACGAAGTCCTCTGTGTCCCATCATAGGGTTGAACTCGTGAAGTGAAGCGATGATAGCCTTAATCTGTGCTACGCTCTTACCCTGAGTCTTTGCAAGCTTCTCAATCTCAGATTCCTCTGTAGGAACGAACTCATGAAGTGGCGGATCAAGGAATCTGATTGTAACAGGGTTACCCTCAAGTGCCTCGTAAAGCTTCTCGAAATCTCCCTGCTGTACAGGTAAAATCTTATCAAGAGCTTTCTCTCTCTCTTCTACTGTATCTGAACAGATCATCTCTCTGAATGCATCAATTCTGTCGCCCTCAAAGAACATATGCTCTGTACGGCAAAGTCCGATACCCTCTGCACCAAGCTCTCTAGCCTTTCTTGCATCCTCAGGTGTATCTGCGTTTGTACGAACTTTAAGTCTTCTATACTTATCAGCCCATCCCATGATTCTTCCGAACTCACCTGCGATCTGAGCTTCCTGAGTTGGGATAGCACCGTCATAAACATTTCCTGTTGTACCGTCGAATGAGATAACATCTCCCTCGTGGAATGTCTTTCCGCCAAGCTCAAACTTCTTGTTCTCCTCATCCATAATAATCTCTGAAAGACCTGATACACAGCAAGTACCCATACCACGAGCAACAACGGCTGCGTGTGATGTCATACCGCCACGAACTGTAAGGATACCCTGTGAAGCCTTCATACCCTCGATATCCTCAGGTGATGTCTCAAGTCTTACAAGAACAACCTTCTTACCTGCATCAGCCCATGTCTTAGCATCCTCTGCTGTAAATACGATCTGTCCGCTTGCAGCACCCGGTGAAGCGGCAAGACCCTTACCGATAGGTGTAGCCTTCTTAACAGCCTCTGTATCAAATGTAGGGTGAAGAAGTGTATCAAGGTTTCTAGGCTCGATCATTGATACAGCCTTAGCCTCGTCAATCATACCCTCGTCTACAAGGTCACATGCAATCTTAAGTGCGGCAAATGCTGTTCTCTTACCGTTTCTTGTCTGCAACATGTAAAGCTTTCTATCCTCGATAGTAAACTCCATATCCTGCATATCTCTGTAATGATCCTCAAGCTTATGGCAGATCTCAACGAACTCGTTATAAACGTCAGGCATTACTTCCTTCAACTGATCGATGTGCTGTGGTGTACGAACACCTGCAACAACGTCCTCACCCTGAGCGTTCATAAGGAACTCACCCATGAGCTTCTTCTCACCTGTAGCAGGATCTCTTGTAAATGCAACACCTGTACCTGATGTATCACCCATGTTACCGAATGCCATCATCTGTACGTTAACTGCTGTACCCCATGAATATGGAATATCATTGTCACGACGATATACATTTGCACGTGGGTTATCCCATGAACGGAATACGGCCTTAACGGCAGCCATAAGCTGTTCCTTAGGGATCTGAAGGAAATCTGAACCGATCTTTTGACTTATACTCAGCCTTGAACTGATTTTGCAAGTTCCTTCAAATCTTCAGCTGTAAGGTCAACGTCCTGTGTAACTCCCTTTTTCTCTTTCATCTGGTCGATAAGAACCTCAAAAATACTTCTTACCAACTTCCATAACTACGTCTGAGAACATCTGGATAAATCTTCTGTAGCAGTCATAAGCCCATCTTGGGTTACCTGACTTTGCAGCCAGAACCTCTACAACCTCTTCGTTAAGACCGAGGTTAAGAATTGTATCCATCATACCCGGCATAGATGCTCTTGCACCTGAACGAACTGAAACTAAGAGTGGATTTTCCTTATCACCGAATTTCTTTCCTGTGATCTCTTCCATCTTAGTAATATTCTCCATGATTTGACCCATGATCTCATCATTTATCTTCTCGCCGTCCTCGTAGTACTGAGTACATGCCTCTGTTGTGATTGTGAATCCCTGAGGTACAGGTAAACCGAGATTTGTCATCTCTGCAAGGTTTGCACCCTTACCACCCAAAAGATTTCTCATTGTTGCGTTACCTTCTGTAAAAAGGTATACCCACTTATTTGCCATACGTAAAAACCTCCATATGTATTTTCCTGTATTTTCCGTCCACCATTATACCATATTCATATAATATAGCAAAGCATAAAAAGAAAAATTATTTACCTTTTACATTGATTTTTTTGATATTTTTCTTACTAAAAAGATGATAATGGTGATTTTTAACAAAAATCTTGTATACAATATTCCGCCCTGTTTTCGTTAAAATTTGTTTTTACACTCATTAAATTCACAAAAACTCACAGCAAAAATAAAAACTTTATAAAATTGTATTATAAAAAAATCTTGCAAATATAAACTTTTTGCATTATACTATTAGATGTAAAAACAGTAAGAATAAGTTATTTAATAATATAGTAGCTTCGGCTGCTTTTATCTATGCAAATGTATATGGAGGAATTATGCATCAGGAACAATGTATTAAGGACAATTTATATTATGTAGGTGGAAGTGACAGAAGGCAGAGACTTTTTTTGAGAATGCCTATCCTATTCCGAACGGAATGGCTTACAACTCATATGTTATATTGGATGAAAAACTATACTCTTTGACTCTGTTGACAGATCTGTAGAGGGAGTATTCTTTGAGAACTTAAAAGCAACACTTGGTGACAGACCCCTTGACTACGTAGTAATAACACATATGGAGCCTGATCATGCTGCTACTTTGGGCAATCTTTTAAATATTCACCCTGAAATGATGATAGTAGGTAATGCAAAGATCAAGACAATGATCGGTCAATTCTTTGACTTCTCTTTGGATCACAGATTCTTGGAAGTAAAAGAAGGCGATACATTGAGCACAGGCCAGCATACATTTAAATTTTTATTTTGCTCCTATGGTTCACTGGCCTGAGGTAATGATGGTATATGACGAGAAATCAAAAGCGCTTTTCTCTTCAGATGCTTTCGGTTGCTTCAGCGCACTCTCAGGAAATATATTCGCAGATGAGTTGAATTATGATTGCGAGTGGTATTCGGAATCCAGAAGATATTATGCAAACATTGTAGGAAAAGTTCGGATTACAGGTATTAAATATATTAAAGAAACTTGCCGATTTGGATATAGAGCTTATTTGCTCACTTCACGGTCCTATTTATAGAAGAAAAGAAGATATACTTGCATGTTTCAAAAAGTATCAGACCTGGGGTTCATACTCTCCTGAGGATGATGAGGTGGTTATCTTCTCAGGTTCCGTTTACGGACATACAGAAGAATTTTCAACATTACTTGCCACTCTCGTAGCACAAAGAGGTATCAGAAATACAAAAGTTCTTGATATTTCATCAATTGATGTATCTTACCTCCTTTCAGAAGCTTTTCAGAGCTAAGGTGCTTGTATTTGCTTCTTCTTCATACAATGGCGGACTTTTTCACTCCTATGGAAAAACTTCCTTATGGATTTGGTTGCACATAACTTCCAAAACAGAGATGTTTTCGTAGTCGAAAACGGTTCATGGGCTCTTACTGCAGGCAAGAGCATGCGTGAGATTATAGGTCAGTTAAAGAAGGTAAATATTGCCGAGGAAACAATCAGCATCAAATCTCTCCTTACAGAGGATCAATACGCTGATACGGTAGCAATGGCTGACAAGATTGTTGAGTGTTTGAAGAAATAAAATGTTTTTATATGTATACCCGTATCATGCGGGTATACATTTTTATTGATTTTTTTATATTCGGGTAGTAAACTTGTATCTTGATTTAATTTACAAGGAGTTTTTTTATGGTTTCTAAAAAATAAGATAAAAGTCGCTTTCTTTGCGGCATTTCCAAATACAATCCCTATTTTGGCCGGATTTTTATTCTTAGGTATTGCCTATGGCATATATATGAATCAATCCGGTTTTAAATTTCTACTATCCGATGTTTATGAGTTTTATCATATTTGCAGGCTCTGTGGAGTTTGCTACCGTTTCGTGGTTACTTGGGAGCTTTGATCCTGTAAATATCTTCTTCCTTACTCTTATGATAAATGCAAGGCATTTATTCTACGGGCTTTCGATGCTTGAAAAATATAATATTCCGGGATGGAAGAAACTTTATTTAATTTACGGCATGTGTGATGAGTCCTTCTCAATTAATGCCACGGTAGATGTTCCAAAAGAAATTGATAAGGGCTGGTTTATGTTCTTTGTAACCATGTTAAACCAGATATATTGGGTAGCAGGTGCTACTATAGGCGGAATATTCGGAAGCTTTATCCCCTTTGATACCAAAGGAATAGAATTTGTTATGACTGCACTCTTTGTGGTTATATTCCTTGAAAAATTGGCTTAAAGAAAAAGGATCACAGCGCCTCTGTAATCGGACTTTTTATTTCATTTATATGTCTTATAATTTTTTTAAGGTACAAATTTTATCATTCCTTCAATGATTATAATACTTAGTGTACTTACATTACTTAGAGTGAGATTGGAAAAACATGAGTAAAAATACAACAGCTTATAATAATATTAATCGTAGCATTTGCCACAATGATAACCAGATTTTTTTACCCTTTATAGTTTTTTTCCGGCAAACAAGGAAACTCCTTCATATATAAAGTATCTCGGCAAGGTTTTTGCCGGCAGCGGTACTTGGACTTTTAGTGGTATATTCTCTTAAAGATGTATCAATATTTAATGAGTTCCATGCTTTTGCCTGAAGCCATAAGCATTGCGGTTATTGTAATATTACATTTTTGGGAAAAAGGCAGATGATTCTTTCCATCTCTGCAGGAACAATACTTTATATGTTTCTTATACAATTTATTTTTCAAATAAATTGCTTGCAGTGTTATTAATTAATATATCTTTATTATAGATTACGCATTTAAGGAGATTTATGAAAGAGATTGCAAAAAGTGAAAAGCTGACAGTTTTTATTCTTATGGCAAGCAGCAATGAGATGAGAAATAACTGTCTTCATAATATTATTAAAAATTTAAACAAAAAACAGAGAACATATTCTCTTGGAAAATCAAAAGGATATTGAAAATGCAAAGGCTGAAAAATATAACCTCTTCCATACTTTCAAGACTTTTTGTTTGACGAGCATAAGATGGATACGGTTATAGCAGGTATCAATGATCTTATAAGGATGGAAGATCCTATAGGAAAGATTACATTAAAAAGAGAGCTTGATGCAGGGCTTACACTTACCAGAACCACAACTCCGATAGGTGTTATAGGAGTTATCTTTGAGGCAAGACCTGATGCACTTGTTCAGATTGCTTCTCTATGTGTAAAGAGCGGAAATGCAGCCATACTTAAAGGCGGCAGTGAAGCCAAGCTTACAAACAGAGCACTTTTTTTGAAAGTATAAAAGAATCCGTTTTTAGAAGCCGGCCTGCCTGAGAATATACTTATACAGCTTGAAGCCAGAAGTGATGTTGGCGAATTACTTGGCTGCAGTGAATATGTGGACTTACTTATACCGAGAGGTTCAAACTCTTTTGTAAAATATATTATGGACAATACAAGTATTCCTGTTATGGGGACATGCCGACGGTGTATGTCATACATATGTGGATGAGGACTTTGATCTTGAAAAAGTCTGTGAGGATATTGATAGATGCAAAGACTCAATACCCTTCCGCATGTAATACTACAGAGACTTTGTTGGTTCATGAAAGGGCGGTTTCAAAGCTTTTACCGGAACTTAATAAAGCATTTGTGGCGGCAGGCATTAAGGTATATGCGGACAATGATGTTTTGTCATATTTTGATAATGCAAATCTTGCAAATGATGAGTCTTTCCATACGGAATATCTTGAAAAGACTATCAATGTAAAAACCTGTAAAGAATATTGATGAAGCAATTAATCATATAAATACATACGGTTCACATCATACAGATGCCATACTTACAAATATAGATGCCAATGCAGATTATTTTATGAGCAGGGTTGATTCCGCAAATGTATATAAGAACTGTTCTACAAGATTTGCCGACGGATTCAGATACGGTTTTGGAGCCGAGGTAGGGTATCAGTACAGGAAAGCTTCATGCCAGAGGTCCTGTAGGACTTGAAGGTCTTTGTACTTACAAATACAAGCTCTATGGAAACGGCGATATAGTTGCAGACTATGCAAACGGAAATAAAGAATTTCATTTTAGAGAATTATAAAAGGAAGGGTAATCCCCTTCCTCTTTTTATACTTATCTTACCCATGCACCGTTTGCGCCGAGTCTGAATGAATCAACTGTTGTATTTGTAGCCATATATCCTGAGCCGGATAGAAATAGTACCAGTTTCCGCTGATCTGTGTCCATCCCTCACACATAGCACCGTTGCTATCAAGGTAGTAATACTTTCCGTCACTGCTGTGAAGCCATGTATTGCTTAGCATCTTACCTCTTGGAACCTCAGCATTCATATAATACCACTTACCGTTTGACTGCTGCCAACCGGTTGTCATATATCCGTAGGAATTCATATAGTAATACTCTCCTTCGACCTTCTGCCAACCTGTAAGCATTCTACCGGCATCATCAAAAAGATACCATTTATCTGCTATATATTCCCATCCGTTTGTCTTAAGACTTCCGTCAGGGAATCTGAAATACCATGTATCTCCGGATTTATTCCAGCCTATGCCGTTTCCAACCTGAGTTGTTACATTGTTATTTCCTGTTGAGACATTTGAAGCATCCAGATAGAATTCATCTGAAGTAATCCACTCGGAATGTCTTCCATAGTCCTTATCTCCATGTGAAACAGTTCTGATTCTGAACTTATATGTACCCTTTTGAGTCATATCGTTTCTGAAATTATAATTGCTGCCCTTGTAGTTTTCAACTCTTGTGACCTGTGTACTTCCACGCAACAGTATAAGTTCATAATATCCTGAAGTCTCAGATGGTTCATCCCACTTGGCAATACCTATACCGCTGTCCTTCCACTCTACATCCTCAGGAGCTTCATAAGTTCCCTTTAATGGATTTAACTTGATATTTACTACCAAATCACCGTTTTTCTTGGATGAAGAAAGAAACTTTCCACCGTTCACAGATATGTTTGAAGATGAATATGTTCCCTTAAATGAATAGTCGCTGTTTGCTTCCAAAGTGATTTTCATCTTTACTTCATCACCTATGTTCAGACTGCTTCTTCCGCTTGTAATCTCGGCATCCGCTATATTGAATCTGTCGGATGTAGTATATACATTTATATCTCCGCCTGAGCTACTTCCATAGTTTATACTTAGATTATCTGTACGATCTCCTATACTCAAATCCGAATTTACTTTTATCGTGACTGAGCTAATAGTTTTATTTGCAGCATAAGCAGGTTTTGATAAAAGTGAACATAATAAAAATAGTTCCGAAAAACAGCTATTTTTAGCTAACCTCATATATTCCTCCTTATATTTTTGTATCATATCATATGATACAAATATATTTATACTATAAGTATATGTAATTTGAGTGTATATGTACAGTTAAAAATTTTTCTTACTTATTCATATCTTTCGGCTCAAATTTTTATTCAGAATATATTCAATTAAATGTTGCTTAAAAATATACTTCCATTACAATATCTGATAAAAAAAGTAAATAACTCAACATTTTCATCTTTTTTTATCAAAGGCATCCACTTTATTCTTTGCATACCCAAGTCTTTTTCAAAATCATCTACAATCTCGTGTCATCCTCTATGTGAACCAGAATATCATACAGCTTCGACAAAGACTCATCTCCCTTATCAAAGCTGTTATATATACTCAAATCACAGAGCCTTTTAATATCCGCAAAGGAAAGTACATTCTTGTAAAAATATATAAGTATAAGAAGCATCACATGATTCTTGGTATATTTTTTTCTTATCGGAAAGGCGGCAAAAAGCTTGTTCTTCGTATAATTATTGATCATGGTTTTTGTAAGAAGCTTATCATCCTCCTCTCGTTTGAAACTCTCAAGCTTCTCGTCAATAAAACTTGTCATCTGATCCATATACAAAGAAATATCAGGAATATCTTCCGATTTTACAATATCCAAGCCCTCAAAAATGCTTTTATCATATCATTGATAATCTCTTTATTAGTTTTCATAACATCAGTATATAGTATTAAAAACCATATATCAAGTAAAATCAAAGGGGATGTGAAAAACTCGATTGAGTTTTTTTCGCATCTTCCTTTTTGCCTTTATTTTGTATAAATGGCTGAAATCATACGCAAAAAGCGCAGTTCCCCTACCCCATAGAAATTCTTTTTGAATCTATGCGGCAGTTCTGTTTCTCATCTTTTTTCTGATATTTATATAAATTATGTCCCTATCGCCACGAGTAAAACTTCCAGTTTGACTGAATGAATACCTCTTCGGACAATTCTCTTGTACCAACGGTCGTTTTTCATAATTCCGTAAGTGCCTTCTGCTTGTATCGAACGGTTCATTCGTAATAACGCACCATGGATACTTTCTAGGTTTTCAATTACTTCCTGATGCATGGAAGTTAGTTCCTGATTGATCCGAACGGTTCGATTCTTATCTGTATTCTTACATTTCTTTTGCATATGGACATCCACTACAGTCTTCACATTCATACAGTTCTTCCTTGCGTCCATACTGATTTCCCCTCACATCTTTTTCTGCATAAAAAAATGGAATGCTTTTATCGTTAGGACATCTCATGACTCCTTGCTCATCGATTCTGAAGTTAACTGCACGAAATGGATCTTCATGATATTTCCGATCCTTAGTTTCCTTTTTAAACATTGGAAATTTCATATACTTTTTCAATTCCGTTCTGTTCACAGAAAAATATAATTGTTGTATGAGCCATATCCGGCATCTGCCACAGGATATTTGGGGTAGAATCCATAAGTTTGTTTGAAGTGCTCCATCAAAGGAACAAAACAATCCATATCCGAACGATAATGGTTTACGTCAACAACTGCAATATATTCATCTGCTACACCAATCTGTACATTATATGCAGGCAGAAGCTGATCATTGCCCATGTAATCTGTTTTGATACGCATAAAGGTAGCCGAGTTATCTGTTTTAGAGTAACTGTTTCGGTCAGGACCACAGATTTCAATTTTTTGTATGTATTCTTGAAGTTTCTGAGAGAAAGTAGTCAAGTGTTCATAATGACGCTGTTCTTTGGATTTTCGCTTTCCGCTTCCGTAAACAAATGTACTTGTATCCAGTTTCCATAAAAGTACCAGCTGTTCAACGATTTCATTCAGATAATCCGGTACATACTCTGTGTTTGTTGTGATCTGCACCTCACTCCATGCGATTTCTGCATTGATTTCCTCAATCTCCGCAGTGATTTTTTCGTAAAGCTTGTAACGGAACTTTTCCGTAGCCTTCTTCCATACCCAGGTATACTTGTTTGCGTTTGCTTCAAACTTGGAGCCGTCGATGTAGAGATGTTGCAGATCTACATGCTCCTCGTTAAAGATAGTATGATTGATGTCATTAAAAATGTTTTCAATCTTATCTTGAAGTATTTCATTGATGAAGTATCCAAAGGTTCTGTATGACGGAGTCCGGTGATCCATGAGATACATGAACCTGATATTAACTTTGCAGTTGTCTTCCAGTTCTCTCAGAGAGCAGTAACCGCTAGTCATAAATCCGAAAAGTACTGTTTTTAACATGTTGACCGGATTATATCTGAATCGTCCGGTTGTGTACTCCGGAATATCGTTCAGATACTTGTTTAAATCTATTCCTCCCATCAATCTGTCAAATGTTAAAACAGGATCCAGCAGATCCAAACAATCTGAAAGAAACAGTGGTAAATATCCTTGTTTTGAATTACAATAATTATTGTGTAAAAGTTTTTCATCGTAAGTTAATTTTACCACAAAAAAATAGGACCTTTCGCATTAACGAATGGTCCTATTTCTTTTAAGGGACTTATTTCACAGCCCCTATAGCTTACAATTTATTATTGATAAACTTCTCTAAAAGTGTATATCCTTCCTCTATAAATATTCCGGATTCTTTTGCATTCTTTTCCGTATAAGTTATTGCAACATCCGTTTCATTATTTGATCTGTATATTTTAAAAGGAACAGGGTCTGAAGAATGGGTCTTGGTCTCGATAGGTGTCGGATGATCCGGCATTATAAGCATTGCAAAAATCTTCATTTGCTTCTCTAAGTGCTTCACAAAGAGGTCCTACAACTCTTTCATCAATTCGCTCCACCGCTAATATCTTACCTTCAGTATCTCCATGATGTCCGCACTCATCCGGTCCTTCCAGATGAATATATAAGAAATCATTTCCGTCCTCAAGCAGAGTCTTTTTTGCAGCTGCAAGCTTACCCTCATAATTGGTGTCCACAGTACCTGTAGCACCTTCCACATCAATGCTCTCCATTCCGGCGCTGATACCGATACCTTTTATAAGATCCACGGCTGAGATAACCGCACCCCTAAGTCCGTTTTTCTTTTCAAAGTTTTCTACATTAGGTTTTGTACCTTCTCCCCAAAGCCATATGGAGTTTGCAGGATTCTTACCCTCCGCCTTTCTCTTTAAGTTCACAGGATGATCCTTTAAAATACTATAGCTTCTTTCCATAAGAGATAAAATCTTATCATTTTTCGGTAAGTATTCACCTATTACTCTGTCAGATATATCATGTGGAGGTGTAAGATCAAGTCCGGTTTTTCCGTTGTCCCATATCAAACAATGTCTGTATGATATTCCGGGATAAAACTTGAATTCCTCATCTCCAAGCTCTTTTTCCACTGTTTCAATAAGCTCTCTTGCCTCCTCAGTAGATATCTCACCGGCAGAATAGTCAAGCATTGTTCTTTTTTTCGGATCCTCCTCATCTGATAGAGTAACCAGATTACATCTTATTGCAACATCTGTTTCTTTCATATTTATACCGATACTTACAGCCTCAAGCGGTGATCTGCCTGTGTAACACTTAAGCGGATCATATCCCATTACTGCAAGGTTTGCCACATCACTTCCCGGCTTTAACTCCTTCGGCACTGTTCTTGCCATACCGAGCACACCCTTAAGTCCGTCAATATGTGGCTTTTTAGCTACATCAAGTATTGTCTTATTGCCAAGTTCCGGAATATCTTTATCCGCCATTCCGTCTCCAAGTATAACTATGTATTTCATATTTTCCACCTTTTTTTTTATTTGCTTAATGCACCTATAAAATTCTTCATTCTTTCATTGCTTGATGCAAAGACTTCCTCAGGAGTTCCCGACTCAACTATCACTCCGTCAGACATAAATATCACCTTGTCGGATATTTCTTTAGCAAACGCCATCTCATGTGTAACAATGACCATGGCGATCTTTAAATCCGACAATGACTTTATTACTCTGAGAACTTCTCCTGTAAGCTCCGGATCGAGTGCGGATGTCGGCTCATCAAAGAAAAGTATCTTAGGATTTAGCGCCAATGCTCTGGCAATAGCGACTCTTTGAGACTGACCGCCTGAAAGCTGATAAGGATATGCTCCTGCTCTGTCCTCAAGCCCCATCTTCTTTAGCAGCGAAAAGGCTTCTTTTTTTACACTCTCCTTATCCCTTTTTTTGTACTCTTATCGGTGCATCACAGATATTTTGTAATACATTCATATGTGGGAAGAGATTTAAGTTTTGGAATACAAGGCCGAAGCATTCAGAAATTTCTCTTAATTTACTCTGGCTCTCATAAACCGCCTTACCGCCTACACTTTTACAAACCGAATTTCCGTTATAGCTGAGTTCTCCGTCATCCATTTCTTCCAATAATGTAGCGCAGCGCAAAAGTGTGGATTTGCCTGAACCTGACGGACCTATAATACTTAAAATTTCACCTTCTTTTTACTTCCAGTGATATATCCTTTAAAAATTTCCACACCGCCAAAGGATTTCTTTACTGATTTCATACTTAATAATGACATAATCACCTACTTGTAATATTCTAACTTCTTCTCTATTGCTTCCATTGCAAATGCTACTATTAAATTAAATATATAATAGAACAATGCGGCGCACACAAACGGTAACATACTTGTTGTACTGCTTGCCAGTGCCTTTGCCATTGTAAACATCTCGGCCACACTTATTGTAAAGGCCAAAGATGTATCCTTTACCAAAGTGATTACCTCATTTGTTATAGAAGGCAAAATTCTTTTTATTACCTGTGGCAGTATTATAACAAAGAAAGTCTGAGATTTACTGTATCCCAATATCTTTGCAGCTTCATACTGTCCGCTCGGCATGGACTGAATTCCGCTTCTGTATATCTCTGCAAAGTATGCCGCATAATTTACCACAAAACCGATTATGGTAGCAACTATCCTGTAATTTCCCGATGTGGATACTCCGAAAATATAATAAGGTCCGAAGTATACAACCATCAGCTGTAACATAAGCGGTGTACCGCGCATTATTGAAATGTATACCTTGCACAGATATGAAATAAACTTTATTTTACTAAGTCTGCCGAAGGCAACCAACAATCCCAGAGGAAGTGAAAGTAAGAGTGTTACAAAAAAATATCTGTATACTTACCAACATTCCGGGGACAAGCTTTAATGCAATATCAAGAATACTCATAAAATCTCCAATCAGTGTAAATATCTTACTATTATATCCTTTATTTTTGCAATCCTACCATAAGTTATTTCTTAATGCTTTGCAGGATTGCAAAATAAAAGTCTTATATTTATAAGAAAAAGAAAACGCCGGCAGATATCTGTCGGCGCCTTAATTTTACTCTAAAGTGGTAACATCCTTACCAAACCATTTTTCTGAAATAGTTTTCATTGTTCCGTCCGCTTTCATATCTTCAAGTGCTTTTTGTACTTCATTTCTTAAAGTTTCATTTCCAAGCTTAAATCCGATACCGTATTCCTCACTTGAAAGCGGTGTATCAAGTACTGTAAATCCGTTTCCGCCTCTCTTTGTGATCTGATAGTTTGCTACTACACTGTCCATTGCAATGGCATCCACACCACCCATCTCAAGATCCATAAAGCCTGTATTATAATCCGCTACAGTCTGTAATTTACCGAAAGTATTGGCAAGTTCGGTGTTTTCCTTTAATGCAGCCTCTGCTGATGAATCTGTCTGAACCTCTACAGTCTTTCCTGCAAGATCCTCTATCGAATCAATACTTGAATCTGATTTTACAACAAAAACCTGATCGTTTTTCATATATGGCTTTGACCATGTGTACTTATCTTCTCTACCCTGAATACTGAAGCCGTTCCAGATACAGTCAATATTTCCTGATGTAAGCTCCATATCCTTTGCATCCCATGCTATAGGCTGATATTTAATCTCCTTACCCATTCTCTTTGCAACTTCAGCTGCAAGCTCAAGGTCAAATCCTGTGAACTCTCCGTCATCTCCTACAAAGCCCATAGGTGGGAAGTCCTGATCAAATCCCACTGTAAAAGTAGACTTATTCTCTGCTGCCGCTGTGGTAGTCTCATCCGCCTTACTTTCCACCGCACTTGTATCGGTTGATGCTGAAGTGCTCTCTGCAGTCTTTGCTGATGAACAGCCTGCCAACATAATTGTTGCTAAGATTCCAAGTAAATAAATTTTTTTCATAAATACACCTCGTAACTTTCTTTGACTTTTGTTTTCTCTTTATAGTTCATTATGGTAGCATACTAAAGTGTATCTGTCAACACTTTATTTTACTACTATGCTAAAGTGTTTTAACATCGTATATTTACATAAAAAAAGCCGCTGTACTAATCATATTCTATAGTATATGTTAAGTATTTACCCAACTCATATTATAGGCTTTAGTACAACAGCTCTTATATAATAATTTATTTATCCTGTTTAATAATGGAATTACCGGATTCATTAATATGTACTTCCAACTGATTGTATGGAATCTCTATTCCGTTTTTATCAAATTTAACCTTGATTTCTTCTATAAGTCCCCATCTGACGGTCCAATAATCGTCAGTCTTACACCAGGCTCTTCCACCAAGGATTACGGCAGACGATGCCAAATCGCTGACATAGGTCAAAATCTCTTTATTTTTTAATACCAGCCCGTTTTCATCAATGGCATCTTTTATAAGCTTCTTTGCCTTTCTGATATCGGAATCATATGACACACCTACTTGAATATCTATTCTTCTGGTATCATTTGCGGTAACATTTGTTATAACATCGTTTGCAAGCGCACCGTTTGGTATGGATATCCTCTTATTATCAGGTGTCAAAAGTATTGTATAAATTACTCCTATAGTATCTACAATACCCTCGGCCTTCGGTGAAACTATATAATCACCCCTGACAAAAGGTCTGCAAAAAAGTATTATCATTCCTCCTGCAAAGTTGCTTAAGCTTCCCTGCCAAGCAAGTCCTATTGCAACACCTGCAGAACCAAGTATCGCTACCACACTGCCCTGATTTATGCCCAGTCTCTCGGACAGTCCAAGTACTACCAAGGCATACAGTAATACTTTCAAAGTGGACAAAAGAAACTTTCTTATAGTCAAATCAACATTTATCTTTTTCAAAAACTTTTCAAGCATTCGTGATAAGAATTTTATCACCTGACCTGCTATAATAAATGTAATTATCACTATAACAATATTATAGGCGATTGCCAATAATACCGGAGAAAGTTCTTTTTAAAGTCTGCATCATGACACTAGGTTTAAGTTTTTCTATATCCTGTGCTACAGACTCAGCCACTTCACTTTCGGAAATACTCGGTAAACTTGAACTTATTTCACCGGTCATATAAATTCCGGTAAAGCTTCTTAATATATTATAAAAATCCACTATTTCGCCCACTTAAATATTATTGTAGCCATTGGAGGAACCTTTATCTTAAGTGAATTCTCTCTGCCGTCCACTTTTTTTCTTGACAGATTTCTTTGCTCTCTTATTTCCGACTCCGCTTCCGCCATACTTTTTTTATCATCTGAATTGAAGATCTCGGTATATGTACCCTTAAATGGAACACCGATTTCTCTTTTCATAAACAACCGGTGTGAAGTTGCATACCACAACCAAAGTGTCTTCCTCATTCTCGGTCTTTCTAAGGAATACAACCGTACTCTCATCCTTTGATGTACAGTTTATCCACTCAAATCCGTCAGGATTGTAATCCAGCTTATAAAGTGCAGGATAATCCAGATAGAGTTTATTCAAAGCCTTTGAATACTTTTGCATCTTGCTGTGAATATCATAATCAAGCAGATTCCATTCAAGTGATACATTTTCATTCCACTCGTTCATCTGACCGAATTCCTGTCCCATAAAGAGAAGCTTCTTTCCGGGATGAGTCATCATATATCCGTATGCCGCTCTTAGATTCGCAAACTTTTCTTCCTGAGTTGCTCCCGGCATCTTTCCTGCAAGAGTAGCCTTGCCGTGAACCACCTCATCATGGCTTAAAACAAGAATGAAGTTCTCACTGTAGTGATAGAAAAGTGAGAATGTCAAAGCATTATAATCTCCGCTTCTAAAATATGGGTCAAGCTTCATAAACTCAAGGAAGTCATTCATCCAACCCATATTCCACTTATAGTCAAATCCAAGTCCGCCTTCATTTAAATCTCTGCTTACCTTAGGCCATGCTGTAGACTCCTCGGCTATCAAAAGGCTTGAAGGATTTTTCTTTTTGTAAATTGAATTCAGATGCTTTAAGAACTCTATAGCATCCAGATTTTCATTACCGCCATATATATTGGCAACCCACTCTCCCGAGTTCTTACCGTAATCAAGGTAGAGCATGGAAGCCACCGCATCCATTCTTATACCGTCAACATGGTATTTATCCGCCCAGAAAAGTGCATTTGAAATAAGGAAGTTGCTTACCTGAGGTCTTGCATAATTATATATCAATGTGCCCCAATGCGGATGTGCTCCCTGTCTCGGATCTGCATGCTCATACAAATGACTTCCGTCAAAACATGCAAGGCCGTGCAAATCTCTTGGGAAATGAGCAGGTACCCAATCAAGTATTACTCCGATTCCCTTCCTATGTAAATAGTTTATAAAGTACATGAAATCATCCGGTGTACCGTATCTGCTTGTAGGGACTGTAATATCCTGTCACCTGATAGCCCCAACTTGCATCTAGCGGATGCTCCATTACAGGCATAATCTCAACATGGGTATAATTCATCTTCTTTACATAAACAGAAAGTTTATGTGCTATCTCACGATAATTATAGAATACGGAGCCGTTTACTTCCTCACCGTTCTCATCATACTGCATTTCTTTTCTTATCCATGAGCCGAGGTGCAATTCATATATATTCATTGCGGCAGATTCATTTATCTTTGTAGATTGGATATTTTCTCTGTCTTTCATCCAATCCTCATCGCTCCATTCAAAGCCTGAAATATCCGCAACTATACTTGCAGTATTCGGTCTAAGCTCGGAATAAAATGCATAAGGGTCGGACTTTAACATAGGCTCACCCTTTTTTGTCTTTATTTCAAATTTATAAAGACTGCCTACACTTACTCCCGGGTATAAATATTTCAAAAACTCCGAAATCACCGAGTCTCTCCATCTGATGTCTTCTGCCGTCCCAAAGGTTGAAATCACCTACAACAGATACTCTCATAGCTTCAGGTGCCCATACCGAGAAGTTTACACCCTCCACTCCTGAGATTGTCATAGGCTTTGCACCCATCTTTTCATAGATTTCATAGTTGATTCCGGCATCAAATTTTGATAAATCTTCCTCAGAGTATATACTGTCAAAGGAATATGGATCTGATATGGTCTGTTCTACTTCATTATCATATTTAACTATAAATTTATATTTAAACTCCTGCTTTCTTCCCACAAAGCATGCAAAAAATCCGGCTTCATCCATACATTGCATTGCGACAGGATTTTTGTTCCCGTCAATCAACAGCGCCATCTCTTTTTGCACTTGGTATAAAAGCCTGAACCAAAAAAACCTCCATCCACTCTATGTGAACCGAGAATCTTTTTCGGTCTGTCACATTCTGAATAAGTGATCTCCTCTATCGCTGCCCAATCCATCAAATCATATAAATTCTTATCCATAGCCTAACCCTTCCTTCTAGCATTCTGAGTAACAGTTCAGATAATATACTGCCTGCTTATCCGCTCCATAACATTTATATAGATTATACTATTCTTTTTGCAAAACATGAAAGTAAATGTTATAAACTACACTGTTTAAATATGACTATTATTACTTATAATTTTTATACATCATTATACTTTTTTTACATCTATCTTATATCCCTCAAGTTCCGATTCCAAAGACTTCAATTCTTTTTAATATTCGATTTACTTTTTCTCAAAATGTGAAAATGCAACCATTACTTTCATAAGGCCTCCTGATCATTTATTATGTATACAACTATTATACCATAAAAACAAAACACATGATGTTTAAAGTATCCCTAAATATGTTTATTATTATTTTTCATAATTATTTTATCATTTGGTTTGTATTATAAATTCAATTATCGTAAAAATAGTATGAGTTCAAATAAAGAAAAAATTGTGAGAAAAAATTAGATTGGAGAAGATGATGAATAACAATTCAGATTTTGACGTTGTAAAAGAAATTTTCAGTTGGATTTCTATAATAGTGGTGGCTGCTGTGATAGCGCTTGTTTTAAACCTTTTTATTATAGCAAATTCGAGAGTACCGTCTGCATCTATGGAAAATACTATAATGACAGGGGACAGAGTTGTCGGATTCAGACTCACTTATCTTTTCAGGAACCGAAGCGTGGGGATATTATAATATTTAAATTCCCTGATGATGAGAGTCTATACTATGTAAAGAGAATTATCGGTGAGCCGGGGGATATTGTAGATATCAAGGACGGCAAAGTGTATTTGAACAATTCCGAAACTCCGCTTGAAGAAGATTATATAAAGGGAGCCTATGATACCTGAGGCCGATATGCATTTTTGAAGTACCTGACGGAGCTTACTTTTTGTTTAGGTGATAACAGAAACAATTCCGCAGACTCAGAAGATGGGTACACCCTATGTTTATAAAGAGAAAAATAATTGCAAAGGTGATCTTCCGCTACTTCCCGGGATTTAAGATGTTGAAGTAATATGAATTGAATTTGAAAAAACAGGCATATCAATGATATATGCCTGTTTTTTGATATAAAATTTAGTTTTTAAAAACTATGTATAGGTGCAGGTATTCTGCCGCCTCTGTTTACAAATTTCTCACATGAGAAGCCGTTTACAGGCATTATAGGGCGCATAGCCTAAAAAGACCTCCAAACTCTACCACTTCTCCCTCTCCTTTACCGATAACAGGTATAAGTCTTACTGCCGTAGTCTTTTGATTTATCATACCTATAGCGGCCTCATCCGCAATAATACCTGCTATTGTCTCCTCTGAAGTATCTCCGGGTATTGCAATCATATCAAGACCTACAGAGCATACACAGGTCATTGCCTCAAGCTTTTCCAGAGTCAAAGCTCCGGCATTCACCGCATCTATCATGCCTTGATCTTCCGATACGGGAATAAATGCACCTGAAAGTCCTCCTACATATGAAGATGCCATAACACCGCCCTTTTTCACCTGATCGTTTAAAAGTGCAAGTGCCGCTGTGGTTCCCGGTGCACCGACTCTTTCAAGGCCGATTTCTTCAAGTATTTCAGCTACCGAATCTCCTACGGAAGGTGTCGGTGCCAATGAAAGATCTATTATTCCGAAAGGAATACCAAGTCTTTTTGACGCTTCTCTTGCAACAAGCTGTCCGACTCTTGTAATCTTAAATGCCGTCTTTTTTATAGTCTCACAAAGCACCTCAAAGTTTTCGCCTTCGGCTTTCTTTAAAGCCGCACGCACAACTCCCGGTCCACTGACACCTACATTTATAATGGCATCGGCCTCTGTAACACCGTGGAATGCACCTGCCATAAAAGGATTGTCATCAGGAGCATTGCAAAATACCACAAGCTTTGCACAACCGATAGAGTCTCTGTCGGCTGTCATAATTGCGGTATCTTTTACTATTTTACCCATAAGCCTTACCGCATCCATATTCAGTCCGGTCTTTGTGGAGCCTAAGTTTACAGAACTGCAAATAAAGTCCGTCTCATTCATTGCCTGTGGTATCGACTCGATAAGAAGTCTGTCAGCCGCAGTTATTCCCTTTGAAACTATAGCTGAATATCCGCCCAAAAAGTTTACACCGAGGTCCTTTGCAGCCTTATCAAGTGTTTTTGCTATCCGTACAAAATCTTCTTTTGTCGTGCAGGCGCTTCCACCCACCAAAGCGATAGGTGTGACCGATATTCTCTTGTTTACAATGGGTACACCGAAGTCCTTTGATATTTCGTCACCTACTCTTACAAGGTCCTTTGCGGTCTTTGTTATCTTATCATATATATTTTTACAAAGCTTATTCAGATCCGTATCTATACAGTCAAGCAAGCTTATTCCAATAGTAATAGTTCTGACATCCAACAGATCCTTGTCGATCATGTCGTTAGTCTCTATTACTTCAAACATATTCAGCATAATTCCTCCTAGAGTCTGTGCATGGATTCAAAAAATTTCTTCTTTTTGAGCTTTTATCTTTACTCCGATTTCTTCCCCGAGGACATCCAAATCCTCAACAACTTTTGTGAATTTTTCAGTGGCGTTTTCCATATCTGTAATCATCATCATATTGAAATATCCGCTCACTATTGTCTGTGATATGTCCAGTATATTTATTTTATTTTCCGCAAGATATGTACATACTCTTGCTATAATACCTACTGTATCCTTGCCCACCACAGTTATTATAACTTTGTTCATAAAATTCTCCATTCCTAACATTACACATAGCAAATTTCAGATAATGCATCTCTTTTTGCCACTTCTATATCAAAAATCTTTCGGATTATAAGGTCTCTCATCTGCAAAAATTTCATATCTTACACTTTCAAGAGCCAGTTCCGGAAGATTGTTCTTATCTGAAAGATGTCCCTAAAAAGATTTTCTTTATATTTTCATTTAAAATCTCACATATAAGCTTTTCCCGAATTTTTCATTGGAAAGATGTCCTCTTTCACTAATATTCTTCTCTTAAGCTCATATGGGATAGGGACCTGTTTCAAGCATCCTGATATCGTGATTTGCTTCAATAAGTAATGCATCCAGATTTAAAAGATTATCGACAATATCCTTTGTATATCTTCCAAGGTCCGTAGCTACCGCAATTTTTTTATTTCCGCACTCCACCCTGTATCCGAATGGCTCATTTGCATCATGGTCTATATCAAATGCCAAAACTTCCAAATCTCAAGACTTGTATATTTTTTTGATTGTATTATATGAAAATAATCTTTAATTTTTAGAGTATTTATCTCTGTCTTTTAAATATCTGAGCGTACCTTCCGAAGCGTAAACCGGAATTTCATTTTTTCTTACAAAGACTTCAAGACCTGATATATGGTCGCTATGTTCATGTGTCAAAAAAATATTCCTGAAATATCTTTTCCGCAAAGCCCCAATTCGTTCAGTCTAGTCTCTATTTTTTTATTTGAAATACCGGCATCTACCAGAATATGGGTATTCTCACTGCCTATATAAGTGGAATTTCCGTCACTTCCGCTTGCCAAGCTAACCAGTCTCAAAGTATCACCTCAAAGCCTCTCTAATGTTTTTCTCCAATTCAGATCTATCGCCGTTATTTTTGTATAATTTTTATCCGCAATAGACTCAAACTCCGACTCTTTTGGCTGCTTTTGCGATTATCTGCTCAATTCGTTCTTTCTCAAGCCCTCTTGATAATATAAGTCTGTCTGTTCTGATTTCAATATCTGTATGCAAATACCAAATCTCATCATAGATATCTTTATTATCAGGCATAAGCGCCTGCTCCACCACATTCAATCTGTTCTCTAAAAGTCGGCTTTTTAATTTCTTCATATACCAAAGGATGTATTATACTGTTTACCAGCTTTAATTTTGTCTTTATCATAGTAAAGTATATCACCTAATTTTTCTATCAATGTTTTTATCATCCAGTATAATATCCCCAAAAAACCGACCTAAGGGCAGTGTAACCTGCCCTGTCTTTTTCATATAAAAAAATGTGCCACTTTTATCGGCTTCTATTATATTTGCAAAATGCTCTTCTCTAAGTATTTTCAAGGCTTCGCTTTTTTTCCGGAGCCTATACCTCCCAAAAGCAAAATATTCATTATTTTTGCCTCCAACCAGGTTTTTTTCCTATATGAGCATCCACTTCAAGCGGAACTTTAAGGCTTACCGCCTCTTTCATCGCCTTTTCTACAAGTTCTGATACTTTTGCCGCCTCATCTTCTTTTACTTCCACCAAAAGCTCATCGTGGATTTGCAATACAATTCTTGCGTCAAATCCGCTCTTTTCAAGTGCCTCGTCCACTTTCAGCATGGATATTTTCATAATATCCGCAGCACTTCCCTGTATAGGCGAATTCATTGCAACTCTGTCCCCGAATGATCTGGTCATAAAGTTTGAACTCTTTATCTCAGGTATCGGTCTGATTCTGCCAAACATTGTCTTTACATAGCCTTTTTCCTTGGCATCCGCCACCTGTTTATCAAGGAATGTCTTTACACCGCCATATATCTTAAAATAATTATTAATATAATCCAGTGCTTCTTTTCTTGATATACTTAAGTCTTCCGAAAGTCCGAATGCGGAGATACCGTATACCACTCCGAAGTTTACAGCCTTGGCATTTCTTCTAAGCTCCGGTGTCACCTCTTCAAGCGGCACATGGAAAACCTGTGATGCCGTAGCCGCATGAATATCCGCTGCAGAGTGATAGCTCTCTATAAGTTTTTCATCACCTGAAAGTGAAGCCAAAACTCTAAGTTCTATCTGAGAGTAGTCTGCATCCACAAATACATAGCCTTCCTTAGGTACAAAAATATCTCTTATCTTACTTCCCATCTCAGTTCTTACAGGAATATTTTGCAGATTCGGATCTGTAGATGAAATACGTCCTGTTGCAGTAATTGTCTGATTGAAGGTACCATGTATTCTGCCGTCTTCTCTTATATATCCTGCAAGTCCTGTTGCATAGGTCGAATTAAGCTTTGTAAGCTGACGGTATTCAAGTATATCTCTTATTATCTCATGCTCAGGTGCAAGCTTTTCAAGTACATCCGCCGCAGTAGAGTAACCTGTCTTTGTCTTTTTTCCTCCTGAAAGCTTGAGCTTTTCAAAAAGTATCTCTCCAAGCTGTTTTGGAGAATTTATATTGAAGCTTTCTCCGGCTTTTTTTGTTATGCTTTCTTCAAGCTTTGCTATTTTTTTCAAGCAATGTATCTGCATATTTTTTCAGTCTTTCTTCATCCACTCTTACTCCGGTGTTTTCCATCTTCGCAAGTGAATATATCAGAGGCATTTCCACATTTTTCATAAAAGCTCTGTAAGTTCCAAATCTTTAAGCTTTGCCAGGATATTTTTCTTTGGCATGAAGTGCCACATAGCTTTCTGTAGCAAAATAATTTATTGCCTTCTCATCGTTAAATCTCAAGACTTCATTGAGCTTAGCCTTGCCTATCATCTCACTTTTTGAAGAACAGGCACTTTCCATATAATCTCTTGCAATATCCTCTACAAAATAGCTGTCTTTTAAAGGATTAATAAGATATGCCGCCACTGAAATATCATAGAAGTTCTTTGCCGCCTTCATATCTTTTACAAGCTTTATAAGAGGCTTTAATGAAAGTATATACTTTCCGGCATCAAGTCGGATAATCTCCTCAAGTATGTCCGAAATATTTTCCATATCCTTTATGATATAGGATTTATTTCCCAAGGTAATAGATATGGCATAAAGCGAATTTACATGATAGCTCTTTATAGCTGTCTCTTCCAGGCATATGGAAATACCGAATTCTTTTGAATCTTTCAGCTTACTGTAAAGGCTCTCCCATGCATCCTGTTTGTCAATTACAGTTGTATCAAGTTCGATACTTGCTTCTATCTCTACATTTTCATATCTTTTCAGGAAGGATTTAAACTCAAGTTTGTTTATCCATTCAAGGCTCTCTTTGGTATAGAGATTTCCGACTTCCATATCTGAAATATCTGTTTCTATAGGAGCGTCAGTCACTATAGTAACAAGCATCTTTGAAAATTTTGCATCCTCTATATGCTCACTAAGTGCTTTTGAAGCTCTTGGCGGCTTTAATTCATCCACATGCTCAATTGCATTTTCTATGGAATGATATTCCTGTATGATTTTTGTAGCCGTCTTTTCTCCTATGGAAGGGACTCCCGGCACATTATCGGAGGTATCTCCCATAAGAGCCTTTACATCTATAAATTCCTTCGGTGTAACCCCGTATTCATTCATTACATCCTCAGGAAGGTAATCATGAATTGTTGTAACACCCTTTGAAGTCTTTGGAATCCTTATCTTTATATATTTATCGGACAGCTGCAAAAGATCTCTGTCACCTGATATTACACTTACAAAAACTTCATCGCTTTGATATCTCTTTGCAATGGTTCCTATAATATCATCAGCCTCATACCCTTCCATTGTAAGTATAGGTATATTCATGGATGAAAGCACATCCTTTATAAGCGGAACCTGCTCTCTGAGTTCATCAGGCATTGACTTTCTTGTGCCTTTATATTCCGCATATGCCTTATGTCTAAATGTCGGGGCAGACAAGTCAAAAGCGACTGCTATATAATCAGCCGCCTCCTCGTCCAAAATCTTGAACATGATATTTAAAAAACCGTAAACCGCATTTGTATGTAATCCCTGTGAGTTTGAAAGCTCAGGAACTCCGTAAAATGCTCTGTTTAAAATACTATGTCCGTCTATCAGAACTAATTTCTTCATATATCTCCTACTAAAAGAACCAAATTCGTAATTGCATCATGGCAATAATAAACACTCCGAAAAACATCAGTGTATTTATGGAATACTTAAGCACCCTACCTATAAATAATATAAAAATCTTCTGGTAGGCCTCTCTTATATGGCTGTTTAAAGCTGCAGTCAGATTGTAATCGATATCTTCACCATCCGACTTATCCAGGCCCACATCAACAATATAATAGATTTCCAGCTCATCCATACATGCTTTGCAACCCCTTACATGTTGCAAAAAATCTCTTGTTTCTTCCATTGAAAGCTCATCATGTATAAAGGGTATGATGAGCTTTCTGGCTTCTCTGCAAGTCATTTTATGACATTTCCTTAACCCTTTGTGAAACGTTCTCTTTGAAATTTATAACATCATGATCGTATTCGGTATCCATAAGTGATGATGTTATTATAAAGTCCGCACTGGATTTGTTTATAGCCATAGGTACATCATATACCTGAACTATACGAAGCAGTGCCTTCACATCAGGGTCATGAGGTGCAGCAGTAAGCGGATCGGTAAAGAATATAACAAAGTCAATCTTTCCCTCCACTATTCTTGCACCTATCTGCTGGTCTCCACCAAGGGGACCTGAATTGTATCCCTTTACTGTAAGACCTGTTTTTTCGGTTATAAGTCTGGCTGTAGTACCTGTTCCGTATAATTTATGCTTAGCCAAAACATCCTTATGTTCTTCACACCAGTTTATAATATCAGGCTTTTTGCCGTCATGTGCAATCAATGCAATATTTTTCTCTTTTGGTATCGTAAGTGTTACTTTATCTATATTATTCATAATATCTCCATTCTTTAGAACGGTTTTCCACACTCAGGACAGAATTTCGGCGGATTGCTCGGGTCATTCGGAGTATATCCGCAAGCTGAGCAATGAATTGAAGCCGCCACAGGCTTTGGCTCTCCGCATTCGGAGCAAAACTTTCCGGTATTGTTTCCATGTCCGTGACTGCAAGTCCATGTAGTTGCCGCCTGCTGAGTACTGCCCTGCTGTGGTACTCCGTTTTGCTGCATGGTATTTGCCTGCCCGGCCTGATTCATCTGCTGCCTTGCCTGCTCATCTGCTGCCATCTGATAGAGCTGATTTGCATTTATTCCACCCATCTGGGCTGCCATATTCATGCCTGCAAATCCCATCATTGCACCGCCTGAATTTTTTGCCGCATCTCTCATAGCATCAGCCTGAGCCAAAGTAAGGTTTGCGGCTGCCATAGATGCATTCTGTAAACAGCTGCTCTTTGCATCTGCTTTATATCTTTTTCATCTTCCGGTGGAATGGATATTCCGCTTATTGCAAATGAAACGATTTCAATTCCCAGTCTGTCTCCCCATTTACTTGACATTATACTGTTAAGTTCATCTGCAAGTTCCATAGCATGGTTTGGAATATCACTGTATCTTGATCCTATTCCTGAAAGTCTTCCGAATGCCGGCTGAAGTGAATTCAAAAGATCCGCATTCATCTGGTCTAACATAGGTCCTTCAAGTCTATAATCACCGTCTACATTTCCTGATACATTTTGATAAAAAAGCAGAGGGTCTACAACTTTAAAAGAGTAACTGCCATGACATCTGATTTTTGTCTCATAATCAAATCCGATATTTGAATCAACTATTCTATATGGTATCGGTGTGGAAGTTCCGAATTTAAATCCCGGTATCTCTTTTGTATTTACATAATAGACTCTGCTGTCTCCTGTAGCGCCTCCACCAAATGCAAGTCTGTTCTTAAACTGTTCCCAGGTTCTTTTAACTGTCTCTTTCAGATTACCTGCAAAAATCGTAGGCTCTTCAGTGTTGCTGTAAACATATTTTCCGGTTTCCGCACAGACATCCTTTATTCTTCCGTTTTCCACAACTATCATACACTGTCCGTCTGCTACTGCAATGATGGAACCGTCTGTAATAACATTATTTGTGGATTTATTATTTGAACCTCTTTGGTCCACTCTTTTTTTGCCCTTTGTTACAATTATATCCCCTTCCAGCGAATCTTCATAGAAATAGTCTCTCCATGAATCTGCCAGTACGCCTCCTGCGGCACCGCTTATAGCTGAAATAAGTCCCATAGATTCTAACCTCCTGTTACGCTTAATCTTTGAAGCAATAATAATGTAATTATATCAATTTTTTTTACAATCAATACCAGTAAATCAATTCTTAAATATTTATAATCAAAATAAAATTCACATACAACATTAAAAGAGGGTGTACAAATCTAAAAAAATTAGTATAAAATATAAGAAAAAAAGAAAAAGGAGATTCACATGAAAGTAATCGATACAAAAAATGCACCGGGTGCAATAGGACCATATTCACAGGGATTTATCACAAACGGACTTGTTTTCACATCAGGACAGATTCCTGTAAATCCTGCTAACGGTGAGGTTCCTGAGGGAATCACAGCACAGACAGAGCAGAGCTGCAAGAATGTAGCCGCTATCTTGGAGGCTGCAGGTTCAGGAATGGACAAAGTTGTAAAGACAACATGTTTCCTTGCAGATATCGCTGATTTTGCTGCATTCAATGAAGTATATGCAAAGTATTTCACATCAAAGCCTGCAAGAAGCTGCTTCGCTGTAAGAGACCTTCCAAAGGGTGTTCTTTGCGAAATCGAGTGCATCGCTGAGGCATAAAATAAAAATATTTTAATTATAAATCGGCTCTTTCTTGTGAAGAGTCGATTTTTTATAAATTTTATCTCCTTTTTTTGCGAATAATTCTCACTAAATATTGTCTTTTATACAGCTTATATTGTATAATAAAAGCTAGGTTTCTGTGAGCTTTGTATTTGAACTTTTATTCACAGATATATAATCGATTTTTATAGGAGGTTTACCTGATGGCAAACTCAACCAACAATACTGCATGGCAGCAGATTCAAAAACAGGGTTTATGATACCCAAAAGCTTTTGGCGGCTCAAGAGTATAACTTGTCAATGATTAAGGCAAAACAGACTTTGGAAATCATAATAAAGCAGCTCAGCGGTCGTGATGATGACGATGAGCAGAGTATTACCGATATTATAGATTCTTTGTATACAAGTAATGTTATTTCATATGACTCATTTGAACATTATCATAAAATTCGTTCTATAGGAAATAAAGCGATACTTGAAAAATAATAACGAGGAGTTTAATGCAACTTTTGCCTGTCAATTGCTCTCGGAGGAAGTACAGATATTTATAAATGAGTACTCTCCAAGAAAAACCCGTGTATCACCCGTGGTTACACCTATTAGAAATGACAGTTCTCAAAAAAGAGCAAGCAGTACAGGTACTGAGGGTTCTCAAAGAAGAAGAGTTGTAAAAAAATCTTCAAAGAACAAGAAAAAGCCTACAGTTAACACTGCAGACTTGACCAAGGTAATCATAGGATTTGTAATCCTTATTGTTTTGATTTTACTGTTCAGATCACTTGTTCCTTCAAAGAAGAAGACCAATACAACAAATACTACGACTACTACTGCAGTTTCATCAGACAGTACCGATACTTCAGAAACAAGTGAGGAGACTGCACCTGAGACTGCTGCAAGTGTTAAGTATGTTACAACAGCAAAGTTACATGTTCGTTCTTCACCAAGCCTTGACGGAGACATACTTGCAACTTTAAATGTAGGTGTAAGTGTAGATTATGCAGGAGAACATGATTCAACATGGTCTATTATCAATTACAATGGCGGACAGGCTTATGTAGCTACAGCTTATATTAAGCCGGCACAATAAAACATTTATACTTAAATATAATATTTTTAAAAAATGAGGGTGCGACTTAAAGCTAAGTTACACCCTCACTCTTTATTAAAAATAAAAATCTCCGCTTTTCCCTCCGGTTTTCTCTAAAAGATGAATATCGCTTATAAGCATTCTCTTATCAATGGCTTTACACATATCATATACGGTAAGCAGTGCAATATTTACCCCCATCAATGCTTCCATCTCCACACCTGTTTGACCGGTAGTCTTTGATTTTGAGAAGACTATTATATCATTTCCTTCAATTTCAAAGGTTATCTTTGAACTTGTAAGATTTATATTATGGCACATGGGAATAAGCTCTGAAGTTCTTTTTTGTCCCATAATGCCTGCAACCTGAGCTACTGTAAGTACATCACCTTTTTTTTATCTTTTTACCCATCACCGCCTGCATGGCTTCATCACAAAGAGTAATTCTTCCTGTTGCAACAGCAACTCTGTTTGTAATATCCTTATCTGAAACATCCACCATTACCGCATTTTTGTTATCATCAAAATGTGTAAATTCCATATATTCTCCATTCTATTTCAACAATAATATATTTTCTTCATCTATCTGTAGGAATTTCGGGCAATCCCCTGCTGTCAATCTTTTCTTTTATATCCTTTTGTACAAGCCATGTAATATCTGAACTTCCTTTTGTATACAGATAATAATTATCCTCAAAAGGGCAACTTTGCCCTACTCTTTAATTTAAACTCTATCAGATTGGTACCGGTCTCTTCCCATATAGGCACGAACTCATGAGCTCTGATGCCTATGGCATTTATATCCTTTGGCAGCTCTTTTAAAAACTTAAACTTTATTCCCCAATCTATAGCCTCTATAGTATTATCTGAAATATACCTTATATCGGAAATATTTTTTTACACCCTGTGAGTATTGCAGTTATTTTTGTCTCAGGGTATTTAAATATTTTCTTTGTATTTCAAGATTTGAAATTTTACCCGCATCAATTACCATAGTACTGTCACAAAGCCTGTATACCTCATCTCTTGAGTGTGAAACGAATATTGCACTGCCTTCAAAGTCTTCCAAAATCTGTGCTATTTCTTCCTGTATATGATCTCTAAGATAGATATCAAGCGCAGAAAATGCCTCATCAAACAGTAATGCTTTCGGCTTTCTGATAAGTATCCTTGCCATTGCAACTCTTGCCGCCTGACCTCCGCTTATCTTATTCGGTTTTGAATCCTTTATCTTTGTTAGTTCAAACTTCTTAAGAAACTTGTCCGCATCAGCTCTCTCAGACTTACTAAGACCTATAACTATATTTTCATACACTGTAAGATTTGGAAAAAGTGCGTAGTTTTGAAAGCAATATCCTATATTTCTGTCCTTAGGTTTTATATCTATTTTTTTCTCAGAATCAAAAAGCAGCCGATCATCAAGTTTTATATAGCCTTTATCAGGCTTTTCAATACCGGCAAGCATTTTTAAAATCATACTTTTCCCGGCTCCTGAACCCCCAAGTATTCCTATTCTGTTGCTGTTCAGCTTACATTCTATATCCAAAGTAAAATTATTAAGTTTCTTTTTTATATTTAATTCAAGCATACTACCTCTGTATATACTCCATCAAAAGCATTATTAAAAATGCGATAAACAGCACAATACCTACCCATATTCCGGCTTCAAGATAGCTCTGATTTTGTACAAGATAAGCTATCTGCTGTGATATTGTGGAGGTTTTTCCCGATATATTACCGGCAAGCATGGATGTCGCACCATACTCCCCTATCGCTCTTGCAAAGCTTAAAATCGCACCCGAAAAAAGTGACGGTGATGTTATAGGACATACCACTTTAAAGAAGATCTGAAACTCCGACAGCCCCAAAGTTCTGCCTGCATATATAAGATTCTTATCCAGCTGTAAAAAGGCCGACTTGGCATTCTTATACATTAATGGAAAAGCTATAATAAATGCCGCCAGTACACAACCTATAAAAGCTTTGTACTATTTTTTTATATGAAAAATTACTGTATAAAAAAATATACCTACAAGTCTTCTTCGGCTAAATATAAGAAGCAGGAAAAATCCCACTACTGTAGGCGGAAGTACCATGGGCAATGTAAGTATACTGTCAAATACCGCCATTATCCTTTTGTTCATGTAAAGACTGACATAGGCAAGTCCCACACCCAGAAAAAAACATATTATTGTAGAAAGAAGCCCTATTTTTTTAGAGTTATAAAAAGGGCTCCAATCTAAATGTGCTAAAACATTACTCATATAAATATTTTTCAAATACTTTCTTTACATCATCTGACTTTAAGTAATCATAGAACTTGTCGGCTTCAGCACTTATCTTCTCATCAGCTTCGTCATTGTTTACTCTTGCTATAGGATATGTAATTTTTCCGGTGAGGCTCTCATCTATCTTTTCAATGATCTGAACATCATCTTTTCCATAAGTATCTGTAACATATACAAATCCTACTTCACCAAATCCCTCTACAACAGATAAAAGTGTTTTTGTAACATTAGAGTTTTCAATCACTTCAAGTCCAAGCTTTTTCCTGAAGCTCGGCACCTGTGCTTTCCTTGCTTATGCCAAGGTCAGGATAAGCCTTTGAAAGCGCCTCTCTTGCATATGCACCTGCAGGAACACTAGTCTCACCGATTGATATTGACTTGGCATCCTTTATATTGGCAATGCCTGTAACCTTGGTCTCTGAGTTCTTAGGTGCTACTATACAAAGCTTATTGTGAAGCAGATCAACATCTGTACCTTCTTTGATAAATCCGCCTTCTTTTAACTTCTCCATCTGCTTCTTTCCCGCACTGAAGAAGATATCACATGCAAATCCTTCTTCAATCTGAGTCTGAAGTTTACCTGATGAATCTGTATTTAAAGCAATCTTTACATCAGGATTAGCCTTATTGTACTCTGTAATGATTTCTTCCATAGCAGATTTTAACGATGCTGCCGCAAATACATTGATTGCTGATGTATCTGCTGTGTTCTCGGCTTTTGTTGTTTCTTCACTTGCCTTAGTCTCTTCTACTTTTGACTCTGCTGTTGTTGTGGTTTCAGGCGCTGCGGTTTCTGCGGCCTTTTGTCCGCCACAACCTACTAATGTCAATGCTGCAACTATACTAAACACTTTACAAATATTCTTTAATCTCATAACTGTCTCCCTTTTATCTTTAATTTGTCTCTCTACCGCTCAATATTCCAAGTCCATGCTTTAGCGGTGCCATTATATATTCAATATTCTCTTTACAAGCCTTCGGACTGCCCGGTAAATTTATTATCAGAGTATTTCCTCTTATACCTGCAGTTTGGCGACTTAACATAGCCTTCGGTGTGATTGTAAGAGAATAGGCTCTAAGCGCCTCTCCTATACCGGGTACTTCTCTTTCCACAACCTGCTTTGTCGCTTCCGGAGTAACATCTCTTTTTGAAAATCCTGTACCTCCTGTGGTAAATACTAAATCCACCTGTCTTTGATCACTGAAATACAACAGTTTTTTTGCAATTTGGCCTTTCTCGTCCGGAACTATAATATAATCAACTACCTCCATTCCGGCAGCTTCCACCAATTCCTTTATCACAGGACCTGATTTATCCTCATATTCTCCCTTTGAAGCTCTGTCAGAAACGGTAATTATACCCACTCTGTACGGCCCTTCTTCTTTTTCAATAACTTTTATTTTCTCTCCCTTTTGTACAACTCCCCCTTTTAATACTTCTGCAAATATGCCTTCTCTTGGCATAATGCAGTCCCCCATTTTTTTATATATATTGCAGTGACTGTGACATTCCTTGCCTATTTGTGTAACTTTTAGCTTTGCCTCTCCTATTTCAAGTACAGTTCCCACAGGCAGACTTCTAAGGTCTACTCCACCCACAATTATATTCTCACCAAATGCTCCGAAATCTACTTCAGCGCCTTTTTCTGAAAGCATCTATTTTTTCAAATGCCAATAAACTGACCTGTCTATGCCATTTTTCTCGCATGTGCATCTCCCTCGATGCCCCAGTCTTCTTTTAATACAATTTTTTCTACTTCTTTTTTCTCAGTGCCTTTTTTCTCACTGATACATACTGCTAAAACTTCTATATTATTTTCCATTACCCACCTATTTCTACCATATCTTTCATTTCACTGATCTTTGACAAGTCTTCAAAAGCATGAGCTTCGGGCTTTCCTGCTATACATTCTCTGATTTTTTTCTTTTTAATATATTATGCTTTTTCAGATCCGATTTCAGTATTTTTTTAAAATATCCTTTACATCAATATTTGATTCATAACAAAGACATGGTTTTAGTTTTCCTGTAGATGTAAATCTTATTCTGTTACAATTGTCGCAAAAAATTTTTCCGTGCATTGCGCTGATAAAAGCCTATAGCTCCGGTAAATCCTTCAAGTTTTATATATTTTGCAGGACCGTTACCATACTTTTTTTATTATCCTCGACGACATTGTATCTTTCTTTTATTCTTTCAAGGATATCGATATTGCTTATCCCGATTGATTCCTTGCCATGCCCTATAGGCATCATCTCTATAAATCTGATATTTAATTTGTCATTCTTTGCAAGCTCTATAATATCAAAGATCTCATCATCATTTACACCCTTTTGTATTACTGTATTTATCTTCGTACTTATTCCTGCATTTATAGCTTCTTTTATACCTGACATTACATCATTTAATGCATCAACACCGGTAATTTTTTTAAATTTCTCTCTCCAGAGTATCCAGACTTATATTTACACTTGAAAGTCCTGCATTCTTTAAATCCTTAGCGAGCTTTTCAAGGTAAAACCCGTTTGTTGTCATTGTAATGTCTTTTATATTATCCAAGGTGTGAAGCTTTTTTATAAAATCAACTATACCGTCTCTTATAAGAGGCTCACCACCTGTGATCTTATACTTTGTAATACCGCATTCGCTTGCCGCAAATGCCACTTCATATATTTCATCCAGGCTTAGAGTCTCTTCCACTTTTTTTGTTTCAGGCATACAGTATGTGCATCTGAAATTGCATCTGTTGGTAACGGAGATTCTCATATAGTCAATTTTTCTATTGTAACAATCTCTCATATTTAATCTTAAACAAGTTCAAGAAGTACTTCTATTCTTCCACCGCAAACCATACCTTCAATGCTCGCTTCATCATCTGTAAGATCAACATTTAATAAATATGGTTGCATATCATCATCTTTCTTAAGTATATCTTCTACCTTGACCATAATGTCATGTTCGGCCTTTCCTCCGCCGATAGTTCCGACAAAGCTGCCGTCTTTTAAAAACAATGCCTTTGCTCCGACACCTCTTGGCGCAGAACCTTTTTTTCCTACTATAGTAGCCATGACCATTCTTTCAGCACTGCTCTCTATCTTCTCAAGCATTCCGTCTATATAGCCGACATTTTTTTATTTTTTTGCATTTTTTACAGATATTATCTCGGCAAAAATTGAAATAGCTATCTCTACAGGAGTCTCTGAATTTATATCAAGACCTATAGGGGTATAGATTTCATCTATCTTCTTTTCGTCATAGCCTTCACTTCTGATGGCATCAAGTACAAAGCCGACTCTTCTCTTTGCACCCATAAGTCCTATATAGGCATATGGTTTCTTAAGGATTTCTCTGATACATTCTTTATCCCACTGATGTCCTCTTGTAACTACAACAAAATATGTATCATAGTCTGATTCAAATTTTGAAAGTGCTGATGAAAAGTCTTCACAACAAACTCTGTCAGCCCCTGCATTCTTTGCTTTATCAGCAAATTCTTCTCTATCCTCTACTACCACCATCTCAAAACCGAGCATCTGACCTATCTTGATCATGGCAATACTTGTATGTCCGGCACCGCAGATTACAATCTTGCTTTTATTACATATATGCTCTACATATACTCTGTTACCTGCTATCTCTACCATGCCGGCTTTATTTATTCCCTTTATCTGTTCAAGATTTTCCTTGAAAAAGCTTGTGTCCCTGCTTACCCATACAAGCTCTCCCTCTCTTATCACAGCCTTGCTTCCATAGTCTTTATCACCCAATGATGTAAATACAAATGTTCTTAATCCTTTTTTCTTTGACTCATCTATAACTTTGTATAATTCCTTGTCCATATTCTCGCTCCTTTAAAAATTTATGACACACCGAATGAACAATTAGGGAATATACATGTCGGACAATGCATACAATATCCGCCTACTCCCAAACAGTCAATATCAGACTTTTCCACCTTTTTCCCCAGCCATAATTCTAGGCAACACAATATCAAATATTGTTTTCTTCTCATACATTACACAGCCCGGAAGTCCCATAAATGTAACATTTTCATTTTCACCGCCGTAGGCCAGCATAAACATGGCACCCGGAAGTACAGGCGCACCGTAAGTAATAACCCTGCCAGCATTCTGCCCAATAGCATAAGGTGTCTTATCATCAGGGTCCACACTCATTCCTCCTGTGCAAAGTACAATATCCACGCCTGCAGCCATGACCTTTTTGATGCACTCTATTTCCATTTCCACATCATCACTGCTTATCTCATGTGCTATAACTTCGGCACCGTAGGCTTTCATCTTATTTATAACCACAGGTGTAAAGGTATCCTTAATTCTTCCATAGTAAACTTCATTACCTGTAGTCACTATTCCGACTTTCATCTGTTTGTACGGTAAAAGCTCAAAGAGAGGCTTGTCTCCTACAATTTCCTTTGCCTTTTCCATTTTTTCCTTTTCTATAATAAGAGGTATGACTCTCATACCTGCAAGATGCTGACCGGCTTTCACAGGAAAGTTGTCGTGTATACTTGCAATCATCATCTCACCAAGTGAGTTGAGCTTATTTATTCTTTCCTTATCTATCTTTAAGAGTCCGTCACATTCCGCAATCAACTCTACCTTACCCTCTTTGATATCAGGATCTCTTGTAAGATGTTCATTCTTGCACATATCATAAAGCATAAGTGCGGCATCATTTTCATGCAGCATATTTTCATTTACTTCCCAGATATAGATATGGTCTTTACCTACTGAAAGCAGTACTTCCACATCCTCTTCTCTTATAATATGACCTTTTCTGAATACCGGTCCTTTTTTTCTCACCTTTTTATTATCTGTGTTATATCATGACAGAGCATATGCCCTACGGCATCTTTTAGTATCTATAAGTCGCATATTTCCCCTTCTATATTCCGCAACGGTTTGAGCCAATCCGCTACACTGAAATTTTTTTAATTATATTAAAGCATTATACTATAAAAATCAATAAAAGCGCCATGATTTATTTAAATACAGAATAAATCATGGCGTCTAAAAACTGTTTATTATAAAAAAATTTCTGATACGGCTTTCTTGCTAAGAATTTACCCTCAGGAGTATCTTTGATTTTTGCATTATCGACTATTTCGCTACCTCTTAAGAATACCTTATCGATATGTCCGCTAAGTACTTTACCCTCAAGCGGTGCATAGTCACATTTTGAAACCTGAGTAGCGGCAGTAATCTTAGTCTGTGCCTTCGGATCTAATATGACGATATCTGCATCAAAACCTTCCTCTATGAATCCCTTTTCTGTCATAAAGTCCGTAAAGTTTTGCAGGATTCTCACAAAGTACTTCACACATCTTTTCCGCACTGATTCTGCCTGCGGCAACACCTTCGGAGTACATTACAATACCTCTTGTCTCTACACCCGGCATTCCTCCCGGAATCTTTCTGAAATCTTCCATACCAAGTTTCTTTTGCTCGGATGTGAAAGAACAGTGATCTGTTGCCACAGTTTGAATTTCTCCGTCCGCAATAGCCTTCCAAAGCTCGTCAATATCAGCCTGTTCTCTAAGCGGTGGCGCTATAACATACTTGGCTCCTTCAAATCCCGGCAACTCATACAGACTGTTGGTCATAGTAAGATACTGCGGACAGGTCTCCGCATATACCTTCTGTCCTCTTTCTCTGGCGGCTCTTATCTCATCAAGTCCTTCCTTACATGTCAGATGAACATCAATGATATCACTTCCTGCCACCTCAGCAAGGTGAAGTATTCTGTTTATAGCCTCCGCCTCAGCTGCAGCCGGTCTGGTCTTATAATGAGATGAAACTTTGTTCTGTAATCCTGCTTCCACAAATTCCTGCTGAAGCGCAAATATAAGTCCGGCATTCTCACAATGTACTCCGGTAATGGCTCCTACTTCCTTAAGTCTTTGCAGTACTTCAAAAGCCTCATTGTCATGCAGGAGAATGTCGTATGTCAGATAAATTTTAAAAGTGGTTACACCTCTGTCCATCATATCCTGACACTGACGCTTTGCCTCCTCATTCCAGTCACTGATTGACATATGTATTCCATAGTCACAGAATACTCCGTCTTCAGCCTTTTTAAGCCAATTGTCCATGCCTTCGTTAAGAGTTTCTCCCTTGTACTGGGTGCCGAAATCGATAATAGTTGTGGTTCCTCCGCTTATCGCAGCTCTTGTTCCCGAATAGAAATTATCACATGTCACCGTACCTGCCACATGCAAGTCAAAATGTGTATGTGCATCTATAAATCCCGGGAATATAAGCTTACCGGAAGCATCTACTATCTTTGTACCTTCATCAAGCTTAGCTGCCTCACCGTTTTTTTAAATATTTTACTTATTTTCTCATCTTCAATAAGTATGTCGGCAACAAAAGCTTTCTTTGGAATTTACTATTTTTTTCCACCCTTAATAAAAAAACTCTATTCATATTATCTCCTTACATAGCAAAAATATGCCACTTTTTAGGGGTGGCATATCTTAACTATATCATATTTTATCTTAGTCTATATTATAGGAGCAAATACTCATATTCATTATAGATAGTGTCGATAAGTTCAGCATATCTATAATTGAGCTTGTCATTGCTCTCGCCTATTCTATATACAAGATTTTGTCCGTCAATTCTTACCTTAACATCCTTGCTTCCCTTAACGATTACAAAACCGTCATTCTCTGAATCAAGCATGTCTTCTTCGCTTGCGAATAATGTAAGCTTATCCTTGTATGGTGCAGAAGCGTATGGACAGAATGTCTCACAGTTACCGCACTCATTGCACATGTAATCCACATGAACTATCTGATGGCTACCCTTTACATTAACATATACATTAGCTCTGTTTGGACAAACCTCTGTACAATTCTCACAAATATAGTCACAAGCTAAACATCTGTTGTCAGCCTTCTTCTCCTCTGCCTCTTCAAGGATTCCTCTGTATGAGTATACCTTCTCGTCAGTAGTATCTGAAACCTTAAGCTCACCGATTGCATGATTTACGATAGCCTCGCAAACCTTCTTACTGTCGGCAATAGCCTTTACAATAACAGATGCGCCCTTAGCACCGTCACCTGCAGCATATACTCCCTTAACATTTGTCTCAAGAGTAACAGGATCAAGTACAGGAAGGTTCTTCTTGTCGATCTCAATACCGTTGCTTGTGTAGAAGTCGCCTCTTACACTCTCACCGATTGATGCGATAAGTGTATCACATGGCAATTCAACAAGTTCATCTGTCTCCTTAACACCTCTTCTACCGCTTGCATCAGGCTCACCAAGTACGTTCTTAGCACATACAAGTTTTCCGCCCTTGAATGATTTTGGAGAAACAAGTGTAACGAACTCTACGCCGTCCTCAATTGCCTCGTTAAGTTCTTCCTCGTCAGCAGGCATATATCTTGCATTTCTTCTGTATGCAAGGTATACATTCTTAACACCAGGAACTCTCTTAGCAGCTCTTGCAACGTCCATAGCTGTGTTTCCACCACCTACAACGATAACATTCTCGCCAAGATCCATCTTTCCTTCAGTCTTTTTGAAGTCCTCTAAGAAGTGAAGTGCATTGATTGCCTTTCCTTCTTCAAGCTCAAGCGGAAGCTCCTTATGTGCACCGATTGCAAGGATAACCTTATCAAAGCCTTCAGCCTTAAGTGCATTTATATCATCAATTCTCTTGTTTGTAACAAACTTTGCTCCGTAAGCCTTTGCAAGCTCTACGTCTCTCTGGATATCGTCAGCAGGAATTCTGAATCCCGGAATGATGTTTGCAACAACACCACCCATAGTATCTCTCTCATCAAATACAGTAACATCCACACCTTCTCTAGCAAGGAAGAATGCAGCTGCGATACCTGCAGGACCGCCACCTACTACAGCAACCTTTAAGTTCTTCTTATCGGCACTCTTTAAAGTAGGTACAACCTTTTCAAATGCGTTCTGTGCCGCAATAAGCTTATTTCTTCTGATCTGCACATCTTCTTCATAGTGATTTCTTGTACAAGCACTCTGACATGTATGTGTACAGATATGACCTGTCATGAACGGAAGCGGGTTCTTCTCCAAGATAACATTAAGAGCGTCCTCATACTTTCCTTCATTAACAAGAATTCCGTAAGTTGTAATATCCTGATTGATAGGACATCTGTTTACACAAGGCGCCATGTAGCAATCAAGGTAAGGAACCTTCTTGCTTGACTTTCTGTTTGGAAGCGGCTTAACAGGCTTAACATGATGCTTATCGCTTCTAACATCTGAAACAAGCTTCTCAAGAGCCTCTACATCAATTCCTGACCAAGCCTTAATCTCAGGCTTTTCAAGCTTCTCTGACATCTCAATAAATCTCTGATATCCGCCCGGTTTCAAAATAGTTGTAGCCACTGTTACAGGCCAGATTCCACTACCTACAACCTTATCTATATTGAAGTAATCACAACCGCCTGAATATGCAATTCTAAGCTTGCCGTTAAAGCTTCTTGAAAGATTTCTTGCAACAAGAAGTGAAAGCGGATAGAGTGACTTTCCTGACATGTACATTTCCTGTGACGGAAGCTCATTGTTCTTTACATCAACCGGGAATGTATTTGTAATCTTAACACCGAACTCAAGGTTCTTTGAAGAAGCGAGTGCCATAAGTCTTTCCAACATAGGAACTGCATCCGAGTACTGTAAATCCTCTTTAAAGTGAAGATCTGTAAACGCAATGTAATCATATCCCATGCTGTCAAGCATCTCTCTTGCAACTTCATATCCAAGAAGAGTAGGATTACATTTTACGAATGTATTTAATCCCTTTTCTGTAATAAGATATGATGCAATGGCCTCAATCTCCTGTGGAGGACATCCGTGCAATGTAGATACTGTTACGGAATTTACAATATCAGGAGTGATAGCATCAAGATCGGCCTTTGTAAACTTCTTGAACTTGCTTAAATTCTTCTCAAGATATTCCTTACACTCTTTGTATATTGGAGTCTCTGAAGCATCCATCATTCCGTTGATGAAATTATCAACCTTAGGAAGCTTAATACCTGCAAGATCGTAACCTACCGAAATATTGAACTGGAAGCCGTCGCTGCCGCCGAGATCCCATTCTTTTGAGATAACCTTAAGTGCAAACCAACCCTTGATATACTCTTCAAAAGCCTCCTGAACTGTAAGCTCTGTAGACCACTCACAGTTGTAGCACTCATCCTCAGCTGTAATACATGGCTTAGCCACGCAAGCTGCAAGCTCTCTACCGTCCATCTTCTGAACTGTCTTAAGCTCGAAGAATCTTGCACCTGCATAATATCCTGCGATAATATTCTGTGCGAGCTGTGTATGAGGACCTGCTGCAGGACCTATCTGTGTCTCCAATTTTCTTCCGAAAATAGTGTAGAATTTATTCTTATCAGCCTTATAAGCTTTCTTTACTCCGTAACAAGAGCCTTCTTTTTCCATCTCCTCAAGGAGTCTTTCCATGATCCTATTAAAAGGAATCGGTGTCATTATATCGCCCATTATGCATTTCCCCTTCCATTGATCTTATTTGCAAGTCTCATAGCGCCTTCTCTTACCTTAGCAAGTACTTCCTTTTCATCAATGTGAAGAAGCTCTCTATCTTTCATCAAGATATTTCCGTTTGCAATTGTAGTTCTGACATCTTTTCCGCATACTCCGAACAACAGATGGCTGTTGATATTTGAAGCGGTCATAGGTGTATTAGGTGTATAATCAACAATGATAACATCCGCTGCCGCTCCCGGCTTTAACACTCCGAGCGGCTTCTTAAAGTATCTGTTTGCAATATTTGCATTGTACTCAAAGAGCATCTTCGGAACTTCACCCCAAGCTGCATTAGGATCGCATAAATGGTGCTTATGAAGCACATTTGCAACCTTCCATGACTCTAAAACGTCATGTGTATAACCGTCACTTCCGAGTCCGCATACGATTCCTCTGTGAACGAGCTCCATTGTCGGAGGGCATCCGCATGCATTACCCATATTTGACTCAGGGTTATGTACTACACAAGTGTTTGTATCTCTGATGAGATCCATCTCGTGTGGGTTAATATAAATACAGTGTGCAAGCAATGACTTATCGCCAAGAACCTTCCAGTCATATAATCTGTCAACAATTCTCTGGTTGTGTACTTTCAAGCATGAATGCAAATCTTCAATACCTTCAGCTACGTGGATATGACATCCGATATCTTCCGGCTTTCTTGACATAGCATATTCCATTGACTTGTCAGAAATTGTGAAACTTGCATGCATTCCCATCATACCTGCAATCATGTCTGAATCATCTTTTTTTGCATGATTTGCAAAATCAACGTTTTCCTTAACAGCCGCTTTCATCTTGTCTTCGCCATCACGATCGGATATCTCATAGCAAAGACAGCTTCTGACACCTGTCTGCCTTGCAGCCTTTTCAATAGCAAAAAGGCTTCCCTCGATCTCACCGAAGCTTGCATGATGATCAAAAATAGTTGTAACACCATTCTTGATACAATCAATGTAAGTAGTCATAGCAGAAAGATATGTGAGCTCGTTGTCTAAATTTCTGTCTATGGTCCACCATAAAGCCGTCCAGGATCTCTAAGAATCCATGCGGGTTGTAACCATTGATGCTCAGGCCTCTTGCCATTGCAGAATAAATATGCTCGTGTGTGTTGATGAATGCCGGCATTATGAGCCCGCCCTTTGCATCCACGAAAGTTGCATCCGCATATTTTTCCTTCAAATCACGGTAGTTTCCAACCTCTAAAACTGTGTTGCCATCCAGTACTACAGACCCATCCTCAATCAATGGCTGTTCCTGATTTCCAGTAACTACCCTTCCATTACCAATTAGTAGCATTGTAAATCTCCTCTCTGAATTATGCAGTTTTAATTACAAAAAAACCTAATAATGTAGCTTGTATTTTAACATTTTTCTATATGCTTTTTCAATACTTATCTAATTATATTTTATTATTTCTAAAATATTTTAAGACAAACAGGAATGTATTAAAAAAATATACACAAAAATTCATATTTATTCTATTTTTTTCCACTTGACATTCATCTCTCGTTTTTGATATCATGACAAAGTAATTTTTTTGCAGGTGTGGTTCAATGGTAGAACATCAGCCTTCCAAGCTGAATACGTGGGTTCGATTCCCATCACCTGCTTTTTTTGTGCTTTTCTTTGAGGCACTTACTCTCTTTACATAATTGTAAAACATAAGTACAATATATTTGTACAATTCCAATAGAAAGGGGTGATACCTTGAGAATTGAAAGGATTAGTACCAACCAGATAAGATGTACACTGTCAAATGTGGATTTGGAAAACAGAAATTTAAATGTAGTTGAATTGGCCTACGGCAGTGACAATGCCAAGGCGTTGTTTCAGGAAATGCTCAGCAAAGCCTCTTATGAGGTAGGATTTGATGCGGATGACTCTCCTCTGATGATAGAGGCGGTTCCTCTCTCAAATGAAAGTATTATTATATATGTAACAAAAAGTTGACGATCCGGACGAGCTGGATACACGTTTTTGCAAAAGTTCTCTCCTACTATGGCCGATGATGTATTTGCTTCTTTTGATATGAATTTTAACAATCTTCTTGAGGGCGCGCTTGATCTTGATGACGATAAAGCTGACGAATCTCAAAAAGAGCCGTATTTAAGGGCATATTCATTTGAAACTTTAGATGAACTTATAGAGGCTGCAAAAGCTGTTAAAACCTATTCCGGAGAAAAACACTCTTTATAAGGATGAAGTAAATAAAAGATTCATTCTTGTTCTAAAAAAGAACGAGAATAAAAAGGATTTCGCCTCGGCCGCAAATATTCTTTCCGAATACGGTGTGAAGCTTTCCGCTACCACATTCAGTGAAGACTATTATAAAGAACATTTTAAGGTGATGGTCAGGGAAAAATGCCATTTCACAGATATCAAAAAAATATAATATTTTAATTATTTTAAAGCACTGCCTTATTCAGTGCTTTTTTTATTTCGTATTTTTTTAACAAAGTTCAAAAATATTATTGCTTTTTTTCCAAATTGTTATGTATATTTTTAATAAGGTTAATTGTACTTGAAAGAGTACATAACTTTATATTTTGTATCAAGGGGAAAAAAATACCTTTTTCACCCGGGTTTCATGATAACAAAATAAATGAATTATAGAAAAGAGGATTATTATGGCAAATATTGATTTAACTCAGTATGGCATCACAGGCACTACAGAGATAGTACACAATCCATCTTATGATGAATTATTTGCAGCTGAGACAGATTCTGCATTATCAGGCTATGAAAAGGGACAGGTTAGTGAGCTTGGTGCCGTTAACGTATTAACAGGTATCTATACAGGTCGTTCCCCTAAAGATAAATTTATAGTTATGGATGAAAATTCAAAAGATACAGTTTGGTGGACATCTGCAGATTATGCAAATGACAACCATCCGCTTTCAGAGGATTCTTGGAAAGTCTTAAAGGACCTTGCAAAGAATGAGCTTTCAAACAAGAAGCTTTATGTAGTAGATGCTTTCTGTGGTGCAAACAAGGACACAAGAATGTCAGTTCGTTTCATTGTGGAAGTTGCTTGGCAGGCACATTTCGTTACAAATATGTTTATTCAGCCAACTGCTGAGGAACTTGAGAACTTCAAGCCTGACTTCGTAGTTTACAATGCATCAAAGGCAAAGGTAGCCAACTACAAAGAGCTTGGTCTCAATTCAGAAACAGCTGTTGCTTTCAATATCACAAGCCGTGAGCAGGTTATTCTTAACACATGGTACGGCGGCGAGATGAAGAAGGGTATGTTCTCAATGATGAACTACTATCTTCCACTTAAGGGAATTGCTTCAATGCACTGTTCAGCAAATACAGATATGAACGGTGAGAATACAGCTATCTTCTTCGGTCTTTCAGGAACAGGTAAGACAACTCTTTCAACAGATCCTAAGAGACTTCTTATCGGTGATGATGAGCACGGTTGGGATGACAACGGTGTATTCAACTATGAGGGCGGATGCTATGCTAAGGTTATCAACCTTGACAAGGAATCTGAGCCTGATATCTACAATGCTATCAGAAGAGATGCTCTTTTAGAGAATGTTACTCTTGATGAGAACGGCAAGATCGACTTTAATGACGGAAGTAAGACAGAAAACACAAGAGTTTCATATCCTATCGACCATATCGAGAATATAGTTAAACCTATATCACACGGTCCTGCTGCAGAGAATGTAATATTCCTTTCAGCAGATGCATTCGGAGTACTTCCTCCTGTATCAATCCTTACACCTGAGCAGACACAGTACTACTTCCTCAGCGGATTTACAGCTAAGCTTGCAGGTACAGAGCGTGGTATTACAGAGCCTACACCTACATTCTCAGCTTGCTTCGGACAGGCATTCCTTGAGCTTCATCCGACAAAGTATGCCGAAGAGCTTGTAAAGAGAATGGAAAAGAACGGTTCAAAGGCTTATCTTGTAAATACAGGATGGAACGGAACAGGAAAGAGAATTTCTATCAAAGACACTCGTGGTATCATCGACGGAATCCTTAGCGGTGCTATCAAGAATGCTCCTACAAAGAAGATTCCTTACTTTGATTTCGAGGTTCCTACAGAGCTTGAAGGCGTTGATACAAAGATTCTTGACCCAAGAGATACATATGCAAATGTCGCAGATTGGGAAATCAAGGCAAAGGATCTTGCTTCAAGATTCGCAAAGAACTTCAGAAAGTATGAGACAAATGAGGCAGGTAAGGCTTTAGTAGCTGCCGGCCCAAAGGTATGACTAATAATATATTTATAAATATTTTGCCTGTGACTATCTTGTCACAGGCATTTTTGCATTTTTAATATTATCTTTTTCACAAATTTATATGCTCTTACACCAAATTTTGTTTTCTGAAATATCAGATCAAATAATTTCCACCATCATCCTTACTGCCGCTTTCCCCGCAATATGCTTATCTTCACTTGCAGAGCTTACAAGTATCGAATCGTCAAAATCATCGATATCCTTTACCACAAATTCATCTCCTAAAGCAATCTTTTTTTCTTCCAGGTATTCAATCAAATCCCTGTCATCTTCAACTTTATGAAGGCGACATGAAATACCCTTTGATACCTCCGAAAGCTTTTTTAATTTATCGGTCTCCGGATGATTTTCGTATATTTCATTTCCGTGTGGGCAGTGCATAGGTTTATTTAGAAATTCATTCAGTCTGTCCTTTAGTCCGTTTGAAGTGACATACTCCAAAGCTTTTGCATCCTCATGGACATCCTGCCATGAATAACCCAGATATTCCACCAGAAACAATTCCCACAATCTATGCTTTGTCAGCAATGCTCTGGCCCTCATTTTACCTGTTTCCGTCAAAAGAATCGACTTGTTCTCAGTATATACTTCACCCTCTTCTACCAGTTTTTTTAACATCTCACTTACAGATGCAGCCTTTACTCCCAAAATCTCCGAGATCTTTTTATTTGTTGCAATTTCCTTTTTTTCAATAAGCTCATAAATTGCTGAAATATAATCATCTCTACCGGTGTCTATCTTAGCCATATCATTTTCCCTTACTCTGAGTCCGTAATGTTTTCTTATATCATCACTTAATTTTTTACCCGTTTCAGTCAGGGAATATACACCTCTTTCTTTTTGCACGATAAACATATCCCTTTTTTTATCAGCTTGTCCAAAAACATATTTGAGCTTCCTGTCGGACCAGGCAATATGCTCTCTGATTGTACTGTATCCCAATTCACCAAGAGCATTTTTCTTTCCTGTATGATTATCTATATGTAAAATCAAAAGTTCTCTACTGAAACGATTTTTGTTTTTGATATATCTTATCATCTTAGTAATGATTCCACCCGGGATATACTGCAATGGTTATCATAAATGTTAAAGCCTGAAACCAAAGCACACATTCCCGACATGGATACATTAAATTTTACAGCAAGAAAAATAACCAATGCAAGAATTAACTACTGCATATACAGCCGCCAAAAAAATATTGTTATTTTAAGGTCCTTTGAAATCAGATATGCACTTGCAGCCGGTGAAATAAAAAAGGATATTGTAAGTATCGCACCTACCGACTCAAACGCAGAAACTGCAGTAAATGAAACCAAAGCCATAAAAACATAATAAAGACCTGCACCTGCAATACCGGCCACTCCGGCATATACAGGATCGAAATGAACTTATTTTTCAGTTTTCTAAAAAAAGACCGCTATAAATACAATATTTATCAAAAGTACAAAAACTCATCTGTACCAAAAGCCTTTGGAAGGCTTAATCCAAGGAAATTTATTCTATGAAGCGGAGCCAGTATAATTTCTCCAATCAAAACCATCTCAGTATCCAGATGTACATTTCTTGCATATCTTGTAATAAGTATAACGGCTATCGAAAAAAACAGCGGAAAAATTATACCTACAGAAGCATCTTCCGTCACTCTTTTACTTTTTATCAGTAACTCTATACAAACAGTCGTTAAAACACCGAAAAGACTTGCTCCTATTATTAATAAAACACTCCCTATATCTTTAGTAACAAAATATCCTATAACTATTCCAAGGAGTACGGAATGTGAGATTGCATCAGAAACCATTGAAAGTCTTCTTAACACTAAAAACACTCCCAAAACAGCACAGGCAAGTGAGGTTATTATAAGAATATACAAAGATTCAATCATTTCCCTACCCTCATCTTCCTAATATTTAAAAGCATTCTCACAATACCTCTCGGTGCAAACAATACAGAAAAGAGAGCAATGACAGACATAATAAGTATAATGCTTGGTCCTGTGGAAAATCCCTTCACCGCACTGCTTATAAAAAGTACCCTAAAAAGGCAGATACGGCTCCTGTTACCGCCGCAATCACTAAGACTTTCTCATAACTGTTTACTCCATTGCAAACCTGTAACCGCAGGTGTTATAAAGCATACTGCTTATAAGAATGGCACCCACCGCCTTTAGACCTGCCGCAATCAAAAATCATGGTTATTATCATTATAAGAAGAGAGTAAGCCTTGAATTTATCCCTATTGTATACGCATAAACCATATCAAAAGACATATACCTTTATCTCTTTGTAAAAACAGTATAAACAGGGCAAGAGATATAATCGATACTGTAAGTATTATATATACATCCTCTCTCAGTATATATGCCGCCTGTCCGAATATATAGCTTGCAAGCCCCGACTGCGAAGCGCCCTGATATTTCGGATTACCCTGTATATAACTTTTTAATACCATACCCATACCGAACATTGCAGATAAAATGACAGCCATTGCGGTGTCCGCTTCTATCTTTGAGCCTTCCGAAATAATCTGTATCAGTATAAAAGCGACTATGCCTGCCACTATTGCACCGAGCATTAAAAATAAGAGAACTTTTTCTTCCGGATATCATAAATGCTAAAATTATTCCGGGAAGTGATGCATGACCTACAGCATCACCTATCAGACTCTGCCCCTTTAAAATACTTATAGTTCCGACTATACCTGTTGCCATGGCAAGCAGCATTGTTCCTATCGCAACCACAATAAACGAATACTGTGTAATAATACTTATATTCATAGCCTACTCCCCATATGTCGCATCTATATTCTCTTTCACAAAGGTTTCCTCAGTCCTTCCGCTTGCTATAAGCTGCTTATTAACCATAATTACATGATCGAAATATTCGCATAGGGTGTTTAAATCATGGTGTACCGCTATAATGGTCTTTCCCTCTTTTTTAAACTCCCTCATTGTTTCTATAATTATATTCTCTGTTTTCTTATCAACTCCTGCAAGCGGTTCATCCATAAAGTAAATAAGGGCATTCTGAGCAATTGCCCTTGCTATGAATACCCTTTGTTTTTGTCCCCCTGAAAGTTCTGAAATCTGTCTGGATGCAAAATCTTCCATTTTCATTTTTTTCAATGCTTCCAAAGCTTTTTCTTTTTCAGAAGCATTTACTCTTTTAAATAAGCCAAGTCCCGCATATCTTCCCATTGTCACCACATCAATTACTGTAGTGGGAAAATTCCAGTTTACCGTGGTGGTCTGAGGTATATAAGCAATCTGCTTATATACCTCCTTATGAGACTTTACCCATAATACTTACTTTACCTGAAATAGGCTTCATAAGCCCCAGTATTCCCTTCATCAATGTGGATTTTACCGGCGCCGTTTGGCCCTATTATTGCAGTAATACTACCCTCATAAATATCAAGATCCATATCCCATATTACAGGAATATCTGTATATGCCATTGTAAAGTCTTCCAAATGTATCAATACTTTTTCCATATCAAACCTCAAAGGTACTATTTTAAATTATCGGTAATAAGTTTTACATTATGCTTATACATATCAATATATGTATCTCCATCTTCACCCTTTGGTGCCAAAGAATCTGAAAACAACTCATTTCCTTCACCGCTTACGATCTTTACATCCGCTCCCTTTGCAGCTGCACCTTCTCTTAACTTTTCCATACGTGCAGGATCTGTTGTAGATTCTGCAAATATAGCTTTTATTTTATGTTCCACTATAAAATCTATTGTTTCTTGTATATCCTGATTTGCCACCTCCGATTCGGTGCTTACACCTTGAGGTGCTTTTACTTCTATATCATATGCTCTTGAGAAATAATTAAATGCATCATGAGGTGTAATCAAATATCTGCTCTCCTTAGGTATTGAAGAAATATTCTCCTTTACATACTCATCAAGCTTTGTAAGTTCCTCCAAATACTTTGTCTTATTCTCTTCATACTTATCCTTATATTCAGGATTTAAATTTTCAAGTGATTCACCTGCAGCTTCTACAGCCATCTTATAAAGTCCTATATCAAACCAGAAATGCGGATCTGTAATAACCTGACCGTCTTCATCCATTGTTCCTATGCGATCTTTCGGAAAGTTCCTGCTTACAGCCTCACCTTTAGCTTCAAGTGCCTCCACCATTTTACCTTCAAAATGAAGTCCATGATAAAGTGTAAGATCTGAAGAACTAAGTTTTGTATAGTCCTCAGGCTTTGCAACATATAAATGCGGATCCTCTCCGGCAGGTATTATAAGCTCAACATTAACGGTATCACCTGCAAGTTGTTCTACCATATCCTGTAAAAAAATGAAGTTGTAACAACCACATTCTTCTTATTCATGGTATCACTACCTGCTTTTTGATGTTTCCTCCATTGACTTTGCCTCTGTATTTTGTGCAGTAGCCTGATTATCTGAAGTTTTTCCTCCCGCACATGCACAAAGTGATAAAGCCATTCCTGCGGCTGCAATAAGTATACTCAAATTTCTTTTAAACATATTATCCCTCCTAATAAATTAGGTTATTTTATTTTTTTATAATTAGGTTAACCTAACTACATTTTAATTTATACCTTATTTTCATCCGAGAAATCAAGTGCAATACAAGATATTTTTATAAAATAAAGTATATTTTTCATGTGAATACTAGATAATTACAATAAAAATACCTTTCCGTAAATAATATTCCGTTATTCTTTAAAAATTTATTCTGTTATTTTCGACGAAATTCAAAATTTAGTTACAATATAGTAAGATAAAACTTAAGCCTAAAGGGACTATATTTTCCACTAAAAAAATACTTTTAGAATATAGTCATAACATTAAAGATTTATTTCGCAGGATAACCTGCAGAATGGAGGAACATATGATAAGAAACCATATTAAAAAAGTGGCTTCAGTTGTTTTAACGGCTTCCATGATTCTTGGAATGGCCGGTGTGGCTTTTGCCAGAAACACAAAGACAGTTGTACAGAATGTAAAGATCAAAATAAATTACGATCTTGCACCGGGCATGAATTCCGGAAACATTGATGTAGACAGTGACAGTACAGGAGTTGACGATGTAAAAGTCTCTTCTATTACAAACACAGACTTCGGTAAGAAGCCGAAAGTTACTATAAAGGTAAAGCCTGATGATGACTATACATTCAAGGGAACACCTTCAGGTAATGTTACACTTAGTGATGCTACAGGTAAGGGTGCTACAATCTCTAAAGTTTCTACAACAAGCGGAAACATGTCAATCACAGTAACTCTTCCAAAGACAAGCGCAGGCGATAGCGGTGCATTGGAAGTAAACGATATTTCATGGGGTGATGATGACAGTCCTGTAGTTACATGGGAAAGTGCAAATTACGCAAAGCAATATGAGGTAAAGCTTTATCGTAACAATTCAATCAAGGACAATATCACAACATCAGGAACAAGCTATGACTTCCGCAGCAAAATCCGTGAGTACGGTAAGGGAAGCTATACTGTAAAGATTCGTGCAGCTGCAAGCAACGGTACTAAGGGTAACTGGACAGAGTCCGATGAGTTTGATGTAGATGAAGATGTTTTAGCAAGTCTTGGCGGACAGACAAGTTCAAATAACGGAAACGGTACAGGACCTAACGGTTCAAGTGCAGGTAATACAGGCGCTTGGTTAAAGGACAATGTAGGCTGGTGGTATATCAATGCCGACAGAACATATACAACAAACAACTGGCAGCAGATAGGCGGCAACTGGTACTATTTTGATAACAGAGGTTATATGGTGACCGGTTGGCTTAGAGCCCATATTCAGGAAAGTGGTACTGGCTCAGCACAGAGGGTGGAAGCAACCTCGGTAAGATGCTTACAAATCAGTGGGTTGATAACAACCGCTACTATGTAGACGGAAGCGGTGTTTTGGACACAGAGCAGATAAAAAAATTTGAGGA